>Ga0325410_1000595_pt1 | contig 38065 bp, 31 predicted proteins | sample PopdelMetagenome_16_FD_206182 | JGI IMG/M metagenome (GOLD analysis project Ga0325410, IMG submission 206182) | Populus deltoides microbial communities from Bellville, Georgia, United States - Xylem-PdIQD-R3 | ecosystem: Host-associated > Plants > Phyllosphere > Stem > Wood/Secondary xylem...
TCTCTCTCTCTCTCTCTCTCTCTCTCTCTCTCTCTCTCTCTCTCTCTCTCTCTCTCTCTCTCTCTCTCTCTCTCTCTCTCTCTCCCCTTTTATTTTTATTTTTTTAAAAAAGAATTGCATTCTTGAACCGAATGCCTTTTCCATGTGTTTTGTTTTATAGAGTGAATTCTTCGCGTCAATAAATAAATATTACATCTATTTAAATACATATATATATATATATATATAACATTATAAATTGGAAAGGATAATCTTTTTCAAACTTACGTAATTCACTTCACCAAAAATATTAACCATCTATTTAAATTATATTAGCATTAATCTTAACTGGAAAAGGTGATATTCAATGGACCTTGAATCCAAAATCAAGAAGGTCCCTCCCGTGGTTCAAATTAGTCAGGTCCAGATAAGCTAGTTTTGCCTGTCTCCAACTGGGCACGTGTTAATGGAGATTTTTCCAAACTCCTCCACCATTTAAAAAAAAAACACCACAGTAAACGACAAAACCATCTGGACAGCAACACTAAACAAAGACAGCAACACCCACTGTTTTGTTTTCCAGATCCAACGAGCCCCATGTAAATACTAATCCATCCTTGTTTACTCAAACCTCCTTTGCTTAACTTAACCCATCATTATTAACCATACATTTGGCTAGCTTTTGGGATCAACACGACACAAATGCTACAAATGTTGTTCTATAATAATTTATTTTTTTATTTTTAGATTATTTTAATGTGTTAATCTCTGTGTAAATTTTAAAAATTAAAAATAATTTTTTAAATATATTTTTAAATTAAAAAATATTTTAAAAAATAATTGTAGTATTTTAATAATACTAAAAGTCATGGTTGAAACAACATTTTACAGCTATCATAATTTTAAAAATATTTAATTAATTAATAAATATTATAGTTTTAAATTTATATCATGACTATTTTTTTATGAATTTTTTTTTTTAAAAAAATATAATTTTTTTTTTTTTTTTTAACTACAACCATATTCTAACTCTTCCATAAAATCCTAATGCCACACATCTTTTAGTAACCCACAGCACACAGCCTTCTTCTACTACTTGCTACTTTTGAGAAAACAATGAGAAAGTGAAGAAAAAAAGAACACTTTGCCTCTCGTTTATGCATCTGTCCGATCCTGAAATCCACATGATCCTCTGAATCCTTTTCTCTGTCAGTCCTCTGCTTTTCAATCTGAAATCAGGTACTACTTCTTCACTCCATTTTCCAACCTCCCTCTTGAAAAAAGGTTTAATTTATTAATCTTGGAGTTTCTGATTTGTTGATATTATTGCATTTTCTTGTTTTCTCCGCCTGCATGTGCTAGCAGCTGTTTTTGGAGTTTTTCTTTTCTTTTCATGAACTGAATACTGGGTTATCTCTGATTTGAGATTTGCAGTTTGGGACTGTCATTTTTTTTTGAAATTCTGAAGCTTTGCTATTCGAAGTTATTTCCGTTTTTTAGTTGCATTCTCAGCGTCCAAGCACTGCATAGTGTGGTGTTGTGAAATGAACTGGTTGCGAATTTTTTTTCTTACTGTTATTTGATTCCAATGTTAACTAAAAATGGAACCTTTAGATCTGCTTTTAATTTAACTTTTAGAAATTCATACTGTGTTTAAGCTGTTTTATGTGATGTGGGTACTATTTGACTGATATTTCTGTTTCCTGTTTGGATTTTCAGCTAAATCTATTGACTTTACAATGACTAAAGATACGGATAACAAGTTCTTGAACGTGGGTCTGCTCATTTTGGCCACTCTACTAGTGGCCAAGCTTATCTCCGCACTTATAATGCCTAGATCTCAAAAGCGGTTGCCTCCGGTTATGAAGGGTTGGCCTTTGATAGGAGGGCTCATTCGATTCCTTAAAGGACCCATCGTTATGCTTCGTGAAGAGTACCCAAAACTTGGCAGTGTTTTTACAGTGAACCTAGCTAACTGGAAGATTACTTTCTTGATTGGCCCTGAGGTGTCTGCTCACTTCTTCAAGGCCTCCGAAGCAGATTTGAGCCAGCAGGAGGTGTATCAGTTCAATGTGCCTACTTTTGGTCCTGGTGTTGTGTTTGATGTGGATTACTCTATAAGGCAAGAGCAATTTCGATTCTTTACAGAGTCTTTAAGAGTGAGCAAACTCAAGGGATACGTGGATCAGATGGTGGTAGAAGCAGAGGTGATCGAGTTTCTTACCAGCCAGCTCTTTCTGTTGTTTACTACTGTTTAAGTTCTATGCAATCAATTCTTGTGTGTTTTCTTTAATGTTGGCTATTTAAGCACAAATAGTTATTTTGGATTTTAAATTTAAGTCTGGTGGCCATGCTTCCATCTATCATTCTAGAGAATCATCATTTATTACTGGTTTTGTTCAGCACAGTGTGCATAATGTTACTTTAGATTGTTACCCTTGTATAATTTCCAGAATTACCATGCTATGCTCAGGATGTACAAATTCATGGTGCTAATCATTTTATTGTCATTTTGAAACTGGCAGGACTACTTCTCAAAATGGGGAGACAGTGGGGAGGTAGACATAAAGTATGAGCTTGAGCATCTGATCATTTTGACAGCCAGTAGATGTCTACTTGGACGAGAAGTTCGTGATAAGCTTTTTGATGATGTGTCTGCTCTATTCCATGACCTTGACAATGGAATGCTCCCAATCAGTGTTTTATTCCCATACTTGCCCATCCCAGCTCATCGCCGCCGTGATCGGGCACGCAAGAAGCTTGCAGAAATCTTTGCAAATATCATAAATTCCCGTAAGCTTGCTGGAAAATCAGAGAATGACATGTTGCAGTGCTTCATTGACTCGAAGTATAAAGATGGTCGCCCAACAACCGAGTCTGAGATCACAGGCTTGCTCATTGCTGCTCTCTTTGCTGGGCAGCACACCAGTTCCATCACCTCCACTTGGACAGGAGCCTATCTTCTGCGACATAATGAATACCTATCTGCTGTGTTGGAGGAGCAGAAGAACTTGATGAAAAAGCACGGGAACAAAGTTGATCAAGATATTTTATCCGAGATGGATGTCTTGCATCGGTGCATCAAGGAGGCCCTCAGACTCCATCCTCCACTAATTATGCTTTTACGGAGCTCACATAGTGACTTTAGCGTGACAACACGAGATGGGAAAGAATATGACATCCCAAAGGGCCACATAGTCGCGACATCTCCAGCATTTGCTAACCGTCTTCCTCATGTCTTCAAGGACCCAGAAAGGTATGATCCTGACAGATTTGCTGCTGGGAGAGAAGAAGACAAAGCAGCAGGGGCATTTTCATATATTTCTTTTGGAGGTGGCAGGCATGGGTGCCTTGGCGAACCATTTGCTTACTTGCAGATAAAGGCTATATGGAGTCATTTGCTGAGGAATTTTGAATTTGAGCTCATATCTCCTTTCCCTGAGACAGACTGGAATGCAATGGTCGTTGGTGTGAAGGACAAGGTGATGGTGCGCTACAAGCGGCGTGAGCTTTCAGTTAATTAGGGGAACAACTTTGTGGAAGTTTGGAGAACGACTTGAATTTCTGTCGAATGAATTTTCCCCATCTGTGCTTTGTTTTATTTGTGCATCTGAGGTCCCTGCCCGGTGATTACTTTAGGTTGTTGCAAGGTTTTGTTTGAATTTGGGGCTGTAGACCTGTGTTATGTTAGTAATCCAGTTTAGTTTTTTTATAAGCAGTGAAATTAGTAGTCTCGCCACTGGACCTCTCGTCTTCATTAACAATAAAGCAAGTGGAAATTCCGTCCTCTCAAGCACAACATTTAGGCTTGTTTTTAAAAAAGTTCAAATTTTTTTATATTTTTAATTCAAATTAATATTTTTAAATTATTTTGATGCTGAAATATTAAAAATAATTTTTTAAAAATAAAAAAAATACTATTTTAATATATTTGAAGTGGAAAACACTTTAAAAATAAAAATAATACTTTAAATAGACTGAACTCAATAATTCAGTCGTATGGTCATGACATATATGAAAACCAGAATCGATCATGCAAATATTTGACTTCCAATAATTTCCAATTGAAGCTGCAGAAATTAAACAAGAAGATTCATCCTTGTTTACAGCTGACAAACCGAGATACAATTCCATCTTTCACCGAAGATACTTTTGCAATGATGCTGCACTGATAAAACCAGAAGAAAAAAAGGACCATCTCGAGGAACAAGGTCAGATTCAAAACTTCCTTTCAGATTTTGGTGTAAAAACATAGTAAAATATTACATAAATTTACAAATGAGCATTCTCTAGCCTCTTGAACTAATTCCCCAAGTGGGACGAATCGTGGTGTTATCTTAAATTGGATTGTTTGAGCGCCAATTCTCCTTCCTCGCCTGGAGCAGAATAAACTTTCAACACTTCACACAAGGAAATCATAGGCCTCTATCTCAACTACTCGAAACAAAAGAATAGTGGAGTACGTACAGCCTGCGGAGGAAACTGTTTGGAGTTAGCTTGGGATGATTTTAAGGAGCTCATTATCAAACAGCAAAGTTTTGTCTATCAGCTCTTGGTTCCTCAGCACAAAATTCAAGGCTCGTTGACCCTGTCAAACACAATCATTTAACATTTTGGAATCATATATAAGTGCAATGCAAGCACTAGAAATCTTACATGGCATTACCGAAAATGTTTTAGGTCTTGGCCCACTCTTGTTGTGATCCTTCTCAGGATATCCTAGTTCTGGGTGAAAATGATCCCCCATCGCTGTGAAGCAAACTGTGAAATCTGCACGCACAATCTTACAAGGATTGTAGATGTTATTACGATTTATTCATCGAAGATTTCTGTAATAGAGAACTTCAAACATATTTTGGGAAAAGGAGATGAAACACCTTCTAATTCCACAAAGAGCGAAAGAGAGATAGAAAGTTGTTTATTTTCCTGTCAGTGAGTTTGCTCGTCTGTCATGTTAGGCCTCCTTCAATGTTCTCTTGATCACGAAGGAAGATTCTACTCCGTAAAGATTGGTGTAGAAAGAAGTTTATTTCTAGTATTGGTAATGAGACTACTACCTTTCTATGATTAGATTATTAGTTGCGAGGTGAGCAAACAGTTATGCAACCTAGTGTTTTTTAGGGTGCTCATTTCTACCGAGTTATTGTAGAATGTTAAGGTCTCAAATATTATTGAGAGAGATACTTGAGCTTTTCCATCAGGTAGTCTCTCAGGAGTGCCTTGCCAGATCACTATGTCTGGAATGGTCACTCATCAAGGAGGTTCTCTATTGACTCTGTATGAGAGATTCTTAGAAATTTCAGATCCACAGACTCTATGCACCATCTTCTCTAGTTCCAGGTTTCATCCCAAGACACTCATTTATCATGTGGCTTGCCTCTATGAGGTGTCTCAACATTATGGACATACTACATGTTTTTCATAGCATTCCCTCTTCGACATGTATCATTTATGGGTCGCATGTTGAAACACATGAACATTTATTCTTTTAGTGTCCTTTCTCCGCTACAGTTTGAGGTGCTATCATGAGCATGACTCTTATGGGCTGGCCTTCTTCGACATGACGTCAACTACTTTAGTAGACATACACGCACTTGAGGAATTTACGCGTCTCCTTTTCTCGGTTAGCCCTTTCAACCTCGATTTACTTCATCTGGCATAAGAAAAATAACAAAGTATTTCATCAAATTTACCGATCTCATCAAGATGTTTGAGAGGACATTTTTTATTTGTTCTGGTCCCGTTTGGTAGAGCTCGAACTAAGGTTTCATATCCCAGCTATTTTTAGGTCTATTTGGCGCCTCCGAGAGTCATGAGATACCATTGTTCTTATTCTTTTCGAGATTGTATTTCGCACAATTTTATATGTAATCAACCGGTCAATTGGTTAATAAATTTTTAAAAACTGATTGATCAGCTCATCTGCTATTTGTTGACAATATGTTTTTATCTTTTTTTTAGTTTTTTTTTAGTTTTTGCTTTTTTTTCTTGTTATATTTTATCAGATAAACCAGGGTAATAACCTTTTGTACTTCTTGGGACATGTCGCTCGTTTCCTTATATAATTTTTTTTTTTAATACAATTACTCTTATAAAATAAAAAATTATTTGTTATCATGATTTCAACAATTAAATAAGATAAGTTAGATGGTGGTGGTTTTTAACTTTTATCTTACTACAAAAAAAAAAATCAATATATGTTTAGGTTTTTATCCTTGGTGTGTTGCAAAAATATTCTACTACTTATTTTTTCTTAAAGAAAATGTTCTTCCACGCAATAATTTCTCCAGAGCATGCCGCAAAATTCTACATTTTTTTTAAGAAAATGTTCAAAATAATCATGTCAAGTAAAGCATAGAAAGCAAAGATCATGACGGTTTCTTATGCCATATTCTAAAACATGACATAAAAAAATGGAGAATTATTTTAACATGGTACGGTTTAAATTATAATTTATATCCTGAAGTTTATACACAATCTAAAACTTAATATTCTATCCAAAAACACCTACAAAAAATATATTTAATTATTTACAAGATTATCTTTAAAAAACCCTTATAATATTAATATCACAGCTTTATCATCAAACTAATATTACAAATTTGTTATTAAATAAAAAAAACCCTGGCCATTACCCTAGTTGCCTATGCTCTTCTTCACCTCGCTGATGATGATCGATTCCTGGAGAAGCAAAAGAATCAGGACTACATGAAATTGAAGAAACACAAAAACTCACGTATCTGGCTTTAAAATTGCAACATGGTACAATTAAACAATAATATTATTTTAGATTTGTTTTTTTACACATCAGCGGTTTGAATTTTATAAAGTTTAAAATTATTAAAAATTTATATAATTATTAATTTTAAAATTTATAAAATTAATCGAGGTGTTTGAATTTTATAAAGTTTAAAATTATTAAAAATTTATATAATTATTAATTTTAAAATTTATAAAATTAATCGAGATGTAAGGAATCTAACAAGAGATATTCATGTTAATAAAATAAAAAAACAACAATGTTGAGTTAAGGATGAGATTAAGGATTATCTCTTGCAATGATGGCGGGAAACCAACCATATTTAGGATGAAAAGTGGAACGGTCCGTAATTGCTGACACAACTGTTTTCAAGATTACTTGAGAATATCTTAAACATTCTATTTAATACTTCTGCCTACAGTACTATACTGTCTGTCTATAGCAAAATGTCTTGCAACATTTTGGATTGCTTCAAGGTCTTTTGCCTGTTGTCTTTCTCCCAATTTTCATCAGCAACTCAATCTAAAGATGACCTGCGACTTCTGCTGTGGCGAGTGTGAGAAGATTTGGAACTTTTGCCTCTAGACCATGATGTAGATTCAGCAGGACCAGATTGAGATAGATTAACAAGAACATCAAGCAACCCAGACAATGCGTGTGATAATTGAGCTCGTGAGGGGTCTCTTTTAATGTTAAATCATGTCTGTGTTCATCATTCATTTCATGAGAACCATCTGCTGTACCATCAAAGGCAGGACAAAACCATTGCAAACTGCAGAAGGAACTGATAGCCATGGGCATTATGTATATCTTCCCTGAGCCTGACATCACCAGCTCCTACGATTCAAAATTGTACAGGAAAAAAAATAGCAGTGACATACTTCTGACAATTTTAAAGCTCAAAATGATTTGAATTCCAGATCATTATGGAACCATAATTAATATCTTTTACATCTCATTTTAACAGTCAGGACCACATAATTTTGATCTATTGATCTTATGCAATTCAAGAAGTAAAACTGATGGCCAAATTACCTTGTCTATATGACAATTCCACGCATTCAAGTAACAAGCCCACAATGCTCATGGTGTAGGCAGAATCAACACGTGAACTGAGAAAGCCTCGTCTACCGCTCCTCGGGTTAACATCAAGGCAAAATTGATGCTTATAGCCTTCGTGCCAAGCAAAGACGTCCAAAAACATCAACAGCTTCTTCTTCTACAAGATCTGCTGTGGATGAAAGAGCCGCTCCTAGTCCGACAACTAGAGCCAGAACCAAGGATGGCACGAATCGCTCGAATGCAAAGATTGGCCAGGAGCGGACTAATGCCTCCTTTTCTCATTATGGCATGAAAACGCTTCGATGCCTGATTTCTCAAGCATTTCTCACCATGATTGATTTTTTTTTTAAGAAAGAAATCAAGTTCTAGAGAGGGAGAGGAAAAAAATTTTAAAAATAAAAATGAAACGAAAGGAGTCATCTTCAAACCCTCTTCTTCTTGCCAAGAATTGAAGCGTTGATTGAATCGGAAGCCATGGTTACCTCTGCAAAATTTGTGGATTTGAAAAACTCCTAATTTGTTTTAATAGGGAGGGATGGGAATTTGTTTTCTAAAGAGAGAGAAAGGAAGCCAATTCGTGGATTTGAAAAAACACTAATGCATTCCGAAATTTTACATTCCAGGCCAAATGATGCAAGTAAACTTAGCGTGGAAATTAAATGGATGGCCCCAGAATGATGGCAAGCAACTTTTGCTCTTATCAGGAAATAACAATTAAAGCATTCAGGCCTGTTCATGGATAGAAAATAAGTAGAATTAACCTAACCCTTGCTGATGCCGTAATGCGAGTAAGATTTGGATTGAAGGTGTTCGATGGAATTTTAGAAAAGGGAACAGATAATGTAACAGAAGACAAAGGCAGATAGAAATTAAAGAGGGGTTTTTTTTTTTTTTTGGTTCTCGAATCAGAAAGAAAATTTAATCATCATTTCTCACACCGTTTTCAAGAAGGAACGATTATATTTATAGGCTGACCATACTGCTTAAGCCATCTAAATTGCCAATAGAACTCTTGGCCCAATGAAGCAGCTGTAAAGTATCTGTGCTTTGGACGCTAGGCCCAATGTCAATATGACCACAACGCTCAAGGAGTGACACTTTCACCTATTTTAATCCCAGTTCCTATCATGTTCCGGCAGTATGGTCAATATATTTACATGTCAACAACTTGATGATTTATGCTACACCAACCACATTCCCACAATATAAAGAGATCAAAGCAACTGTTGATAAAAATCTCTTGGCGTAATCAGAATCTTATGATACATCATCATTAACTTCTTACACAACACTCACCACCGTGGGCTTTTTTACGGCAAGATTGACACCAGCTTTTATTACATTGAATTCATACTGATTGGCAGATCATAAAGGCTTACAGGCTAACCAGTTTCAGAGAATTTGCCTTCTCTTGCAGGGTATCAAGCAGACTATCAAAGCTCTTCTTGAAAGAATCCACTCCTTCAACTTCAAGCTGATTGCCCACGTAGCCCCAATCAATTCCCAACTTCTCAAGTGCGTTGTAGATTCCTTCGGCTTCAGAAACATTTGAGTCGATTGTCCTTGCAACACTTCCATGGTCAACAAATGCTTGGAGAGCTTGGTCAGGCATGGTTGAGACCTACCATAAGACACAAAGGAGAAACGTTAGATAATAAATTAAAGTTCAAACAGTGAATAATCCTCGTGAACTTGATATCATTGCCAGAGATATCATGAAGAGCAATCCACATGAATCCAACAGACAGGCTTCTGAGATACAAGATGGCTTACAGTGTCAGGTCCAATGAGGGGAGCAACGTATAAAGTGTCTGGGTAGGCAGGGTTCTTGACACTGGTTGATGCCCACAGCAACCTCTGCTTCTTAGCACCTTTTTTCACCAAAGCCTCCCATCTTGGACCAGAGAATTTCTTTTGGTAGAGCTTGTATGCTAGGGCTGCTTGAGCCACCGCAGCCTAAAACAATTCATGAACGAGATTTTACAAACTAGGTTACAGATTCACTGGAATATAATGAGAATTATCGGAACAAGAATTAGAATTTGGAGCTGGCTACCTTTCCTCGTAGATCAAGGGCTTCAGGGGTTCCGATCTTTTCCAGCATTTTGTCAATGAGAGTGTCCACCCTGCTGACAAAGAAGGAAGCAACACTTGTAACTCTGGAGAGATCACTTAGTCCAGATGCCTCAAGGCCATCCAAGTAGGCATCAATGACTGCTTCGTATCTTGTGAGAGAGAATATCAGCTGTGTAGACAGAAAAAAGGAGAACAGTAATAATCTGATTTAATGAAAGAGCCACTTGTTAAAACCACATAATCATTTAAGATTACTTTTCCCAAAAAAATTTAACCATAACTGACTACAACTAGCAGGTCATTAAGATCAGTTCATCAGTATGATCATGGAAGAAGACACATTGCACGCACATCATTTACAGTGACAAAATCATTAGCCATCACGATGCCTAAGCCAAGAAAGAATGCGCAGAAAGAACTTACAGTCACATTGACACTGATGCCAAGCGAAATAACTTCCTTGATTGAGGGGATGCAAGGAGCAGTAGCAGGGATTTTAATGTACACATTGGGGCGATCAACCACTTTATGAAGCCACTTGGCAGCCTCAACAGTCCCTTGAGTGTCATCAGCTAATCTGGGAGACACTTCAACAGAAACATAGCCATCACCACCATCTGTTTGATCATAAATTGACTCAAAAAGTTTGCACGCATCTTGTATGTCCTTCACCACAAGTTCCCAGTAAGCAGTTTCAATGTCTTTTCCTGATTGCACAAGTTCCCTGAAGGTATCAACAGTATAAAATCAGAGTAGAAAAATATGAAGACTACAATGATCAGCTTGACAATCTTAAAATTCTGACTCGAAAACCAACATCCGAGTTTCGAACCAAAAGAGCCTGTAATAATTGGGAGACTCGGAAGAGATACATGAACTTCATTTTGTTTTCCCACTTGGCAAATCAAATAAATTTCACTCAGACACCATCAAAAAACAATTAATTGATTCTGAATAATAACAATTACTTGTAACAGATTGCATTCACCTGAATTGGTCATTGTAAGCATTTGAAGATGATATTGCCTTCTGGAAAATCTGCAGTCGTATATTTTGAACAGCTTATTATACAGGACCAAAGGCTAGTGAAGAAAAACCACAAGTGTTCCAGACACACTTTCATATTAATTCCGCCATTTATTTTCAATCTCATCCACTGAACTTTCTCTAGCTTAATTCAAAGAAAGTGATTTTTTTTTATACAGTTTAGACAAGTTTTGCAAAAAAAAATTGATAGAAAAGATAATGGTTATTACCGCTGGGTTGCTTGTTACGCCTCTAACTCCACTCTCGATCAGAGGAATCAGGTCCGTCACAGGCCTGCAGAGGTTGTCATACCATGGACTCTGCCCCTCCCGTTCATAAAGATCATGAAGAGTGGTTCTCTTTATTGGGCTACCATTTCCACTGGATTGAGAACACCTGACACTGTGATAAGATCTCGTTAAATGGAAACTGAGCAGGGTCCATAATCATCAAAACAGAAAAGGAAAGAGATTGAATAACCAGCAACAGCCATGCATACAATATAACCCAATCCTTTCTTATTTAAGCATCAGATCGAAGACCAAGAAATTCCATATCGCAATATTAGAACATTTCGACAACGTATTATTTAAGCATCAGTTCCAGCATCACTTTGTACATGATAGTACTTCTTGGCTTAAATAAGAGACGGATCCCTGGAAGATGCATTAAGCAAGGTATAATAAAGCATATGAAACTAGGAACTGCGTCATGTATTCATAAGAAACCAAAAATCAGAAAGTTGATCATAAACCAAGCAAAGACATGAAAGCTAGGATGATCACCGCCAAATAAACCCAGATGAAAAAGGAAAGATCATGAAGAGAACATAAATATCGAAGTAAAAATACTTACACCAAGGAGGTCCTGGGGGAAGGTTGGGTGTTCTTCAAGGACAGCCTAACTTTGGAGAGAGAAGTTTTGGTACTGAAACCGAGGAAGACTTTAGGCAAGGAAGAAGATCTAGAAGGAGCTGAGAGGGAGGCTGCGGGGCTTGGATTTGAGAGCTTTGAAATGGTAGCCATGGTGATTCAGGGAGAGAGAGAGAGGCAGAGAGGGCTGGGTTGGTTGGTGGGTTGGCGAGGAGAAGGGGAGATTAAAAGAAGAGAGCGAGGGTTTTAGTATTTCTGAGAGAGCAGTACTATTTCAGGAGACACGATACGATACGAAACGATAAAAACGATGGGAAATTGGATGACCGTCGTTTTGTCTCTCATTTGACGGGGCAGGTGGGAAGAAAACAGTATACTGACGTCGCTATTTCTCATTTTGTTGTCATCATATAGTTAGCGGTGAAGTCTACAATATTTTTTGTGCTTAAAAGTAGGGTGAGTAAAAAAATCAAAAAATAATTAAATTGAGAAAATTAAAAAAAAATTAATTGAAAAAATTAAACCGAAAAAAAAACCGATTAAATCGATTAATTTTTTGAAAAAACCGGCCGGTTCGGTTCGGTTTCGGTTTTATAAACAAAAAACCGAAAAAACCGAACCGAACCGAAACCGACAACAAACTGGAAAAAAAACCGAGCCAAAACCGAGCAAAACCGGAAAAACCAAGCCAAAACCAAGCCAAACTGAAAAAACCAAGCTAAACTGAAAAAACCGAGTCAAAACCGGAAAAAACCGAGCCAAAACCGAAAAACCGAGCCAAACCGGTTTGAACTGGTTTTTGCCCTAAAAAACCAAACCAAAACCGGCCGGTTTGACCTGGTTTTGGTTCGGTTTTGATTTATTTTAAAAAAAAAAATTCGATTTAATTACTCTTTTTGATAAAGACCAAATCAAACCGAAAATGATCATCCCTACTCAAAAGTCGGTGGTGCACTGCTGCATCTTGAGATCGGAGGTATTTGTTTTTGCTGAATTTTTTCTTTCTCTTTTTTTTTAGCAGAATTCTGATTATTTTTTTTTCTAATCTGGGAGTCGAGGGAGTGGTGGTGAGCTAACTAATTATCTAATAAAACATTAATATTATTGTCATTAATAGTTGGAACCGAGAAGCAGATTTGTGAGCTAGCGCCTATTCAACCAAGAGGTCAATTGGCAATTTTTTTTTTTTACACCAGCCAGCCAGCCAACACGCGAACAAAAACTTTGCGACTTCTTTCATCTACCCCCAGATTTTGTTACTCGTCAGTGATAGAATTAAATTAGTTTTTTAAGATTTAAGCTTCCCTCTTCCTCCTGCATTTGTTCTTGGTGTATTTAAATGACAAGAATCTTGATTTTTTCCTTAAAAGAAATATATGTACAAGGAAGACCAGTGTGAAATCTTGACAGCGATTATTTATGCGGTGTGATGGTAGGTGAAACCATAATCCCATTATTTTGATCATTGTTTGTAGTTGGGGTCAAGAGAGGATGGTGGGACAACTACCCTCAACTTGGCCTGTCCTCGTCAGATTAGAAAAGTTACTTAACCTTTCTAATCTGACCATTGTTATAGCTCAAAGGTTAGTGTCCGCCATTCCTTGCTTGCTTGCTTCATAAACCATTGAAGAGGGTCGCTAGCTGTAAGATCAATTGCTGACGAGAAAAGGAGCATGTAACCCCCCTCCCCTGATCACAACTGGGTGAGCAAAACCGAGTAAATAATACAGAAAAAACTATTTTCTTCGGAGATGCATTGCAGATATTATTCTCTCACAGTTTGATCATTTTCTACTGATAATTAATGAGCTAAGCAACTGTGTTTGTTATGTTAAACTGGAAGAAGTCACATCACATGGTAGCTCCAATTCGAAGAAAAGACAACGATACCGCACCCAGGTATTGTATTTATTGTTTTTTTTTTTCTTTTCTGGCTAGGATCACTGCCTCCTCCAAGATTTGAGAAAGACAAGTCGATAACCATGGCACTGTAAGTTCTTGTCCCTTCGTGGGTTGTTGGGGTCAAAATGGGTATAAGACTGCTGTATCCGAAAGCAACTTCTTATTTTAGTTGGTCTTTATGTTTTTTTTAAAAAACAAATAGATATAAAATTATCTTTTAAGGTCTCATTTAAAATTTAAAATTTTTAAATATTAAATATTTTTACAATAACATTATAATTTAAATAATCAGACAGTCTGAATTTGATCTTTACTCCTTAAATTAAATATTTTAACTCGAGATAATAGTATATTAATAATGTTTATAACCGTACTTGAGAGACATATTATAAATTCCTTTTTTTTTTCCAAATTTAATATTGGTTATACGATATAATTTATAACCCTCATTTACTCACACCATCTAATTACAGTAATGTATTTAGTATAGCGATAAAAGTTATTTTTTAAAATTATTTTTTATTTAAAATACATTAAAATAAATTTTTTATTTTTTTATTATTAACATTTATATATTAAAATCATTAAAAAATACAAAAAATAACATAAATTTAATATTTTTTCAAGTAAAACACATCAAAAAGTAGAAGTTATCTTTTAAAACAAAAAAAAATGATTAGAAATCAATACAAAATTACCTTTTAAGGTGTCATTTATAATTTTAATTTTTTAAATTTAAAATATTTTTACAATAACATTATAATTTAAATAATCAAACAGTCTGAATTTGATTTCTACTCTCATTAAATAGTAAATTTTAACTCAAGATAATAGTATATTAATTAAATTTGATTTCAAAGTGAACATGGTATCATAAAACTTTCTTGGATCACCATGTCATTTTATTTACTACTTAATTATTATAATATTTTATTTTAATATTGGTATGAAAATTATTGGATCGCCATTACAAATAATTTTAAATTAAATATCCATTCCCATATCTCTAGCATTATATAATCCAATCACATTTTTAAATTCTTCATCCTTTAACACTTAGCTCTAGCGTAGAACTTCCAATTTTTAATCTCAAATCAAACACAAATGAATAGCGTTAGGATGGGTTTCTCTCGGTATCATAGCTTAACTTGGTAGTTGAAACCTACCATTGTTTGGAATTGTTTTTCAATGGAGTTATTTAATGTATTTTTAAATAAAAATATTTTAAAAAATAAATAATGTTACACACTTCCAAACACTCTATTGGTTTTCTTTACCAGTGTTGTGTATAAAATGTGAAAATTAACAAGAAAAAAAAGTGAAAAACAAAATATATAATTTGCAGGAAGTACGTACATCTTTCATTGATCTCATGTTATGCGTAAATACACACAAGAATAGAGAACGAATTTCTCCAACGAAAGAAAAGTAAGCCATAACTCCACTTACAAATAGCAGCAATCCACTAAAGAGAGGGGACTGCTAAAACTTCCTAAAATGATGCAAACAAGCTACCTCAACCACTCTCAAATACCCAAACTTCTCTGAAGAGTGAAGACAATGGCTTAGTTAACAAATCCACTATTTGTTCATTAGTTTTTGAAATATTCGTACTATTGAGAGAGAGAGAGAGTATATTTTTTTTAAGCATCACCAATGGTTGCTGTCTTAAATGCGGACTGTATAAAAATAAACAAATGAAGAAACTCGACACCCATGGTTTGCCTATCAGCCATCTCCGAAACTGGATGAAGAATTTAATGGGATGGGAAGAAGCCATGCTACTCTGTAATTCAAGGCCCAGCAGCCTGAGACCCTGATCACCCAGTTGTTTAAGAAATTCTCTTCTCTTGCATTTCTGGAAAAATACAAGGAAACGAAGGAAAGCGGAAGGCGCTCTGAAACTGCTGTTCTTGCACGTTATATATATAGGCAGCTCCTTTTAAAATCCCATCAAAATATATGACACCACAATTTATAAATTCTTCAATAATGTTAATTATCTTCAGTTAGGTGGATTTGCTGTGGCTGATTCTCTTTCAAAACAAGCCTCTCCTCTCTCAAGTCTCAACTGTTTTGGTAGCTTGGATGATGATATCAGAGTTCCCCTCTTGTTTCTATTTTTAGAAGCTGATTCGTTTTGTGTGCCCTTGAGGGCTCGGATTGGTGGGCGCTAGACCAAGCCCAACCACATGCATAGTGGGCTCATGAAGGCCCTGGCCCGAACCCACCATTGAATGGTTGGGTTCGGGTTTGAGCCCAACCATTGAAGCTGCTGTAAGTTCTAATGCCTGTGGGAATATTAATGAAGCTGAAGATAACAGGATGTTGCCACGTGGATTGTGCTCTGACAATGGAAGCAGGGCTGATCATCAAGACAGTAACGGTTGATCAAATGGTGCTAACTGCTAAAGGAGATGAACTTAGTTTGGCCATTATTTCAATAGAAACTGGTGTCCAAAATAAGCGTCCAGGAGAGTTAGTTATGATGATGTGGACAAATTAGTTAGTTCTGTTAGCCTTGGCGGGAAAGTTGGTTGAGAAGCAGATATTGGGTGCTCTGTATACAGGCTAAAACATTGTATTGATTTCTCTCAATTCTATTCCTATAAAATCCTCAAAAATCCTAGACACCCCTTGAATTATCGCAGATTCTTTAGTTCGTTTATTTGATTTCTCTGATGGAAACTGGGAATCGTTCATCAATGCCCTAACAAAAAGACTAAAAATGACACGAAAACTCAAGTGTGTCCGGGAAAATATGAAGCTATTTAATGCATCGAACTATGTCCCAGATGTACATGTAAAATTGAATTATCTCTACAAAATTTCAAAGCGAAGTTTACATTCCTTGGGTTCTCTCGCGGGATTAGATGAAACAGCAGATACACTACAACAATCTCTTTGAGAAAAAGACACTTCTCTTACCAAGGTTTCAGGTCCCCAGCTGGTCCTGCTGTCCAATTCAAAACCTTCTGACCAGGTTTCAGGTAAACAGTCCTGTCATGCGGCAACTTACGAGCCAACCCATTCAGTATTTGGTGGAAAGCATCACCAGGTTGTGCAGGTTGTGGGAATAACATTGCACGTTTCATGGAAGGGTTTGCAAGAAGCCTTTGTTTCCTTAAAATCACTTCTGGTGGTATAGATGTCAGGAATGTGTCCAGGTGAGGGACATCTTCCTCTGCTACAAACACTCCAATCTCCTCCCATGGGATAGCATCGGCAAATGGTAAAACAATATCATCTGCTATAATTACAGGAATGCATCCGAATACCACTGCTTCGACCAGTCTAGGACTCCATGGGGCCCAACCGAGTGGGCACAAGCAAAATATAGCTCGTTGCATGTCTTCATAATATGTTGTTGGATGATCGGTGGAGATGTCAAAGAGTGGATTGTTTTTGAAATTCTCCCAAACTGCAGCCCTTGCTCCTCTGTCAGTCAAACAAAAAGGTTAGCTAACTAATACAAGCCCAGCAGCCTCACAGGAGCCATACAAGATGTCGTAGCCAGCAGATTCGCAACAAGATCATCCACAAATTCTTAGATACGGACTATAAAGTCTCAAAGCACATAATTATCAGAGGAAAGAGGTCTCTTGAATCTGAAATTCACCAAAAGTCTTAAGCTCAAAGGAGGATTTGAGGCAAAAATTGGATACTACTTGGGTCCTAGAGGGTTTCATGGCTGTTTAATAATCATAGTTCATAAATTCTGTACTTCATTACATAGACACTGTGTTATCTATTATTCCATGAGAGTATTGTTTCCCGGTTTTGACTATAAAACAAACTATATTAGGTTAGGCATATTGAAATTCATTCCTTTCGGAAGATGAGCACAAGCATACCTTGCATAATAACCACCTTCCGGATCATTATTTACATCATAAAACAATCCGCGGAAGTAAACAAAAATTGACCGCGGAGTGTCAAGGGGAATCTGGTGGGCCTGCATCTTTTGAGGAGGAGCATACGGAGGAATTGTAATTGACCCCTCATTCAAGCACACATGGTTTCGCTGCCCAAAAGTTTGAACTAAAGTAGCACGCCGGAGTAGTGGAAGAATGCCCCGCTCAATGGCTTTCTCTTCCTACAGTATTTGAGCGAAAATAAACCATGATAAATTAGTCACAGCTGGTACAAATTGTTTGCTAGATTAATGCAAATTAGAGGATCAAAAAATTCATATCACTAAGGAGGTCTTGATTTTAAATGGTTCCAGCGGGGAATCAGATTAAAGTTACTAAACCCATAAAACCTTTTTGACATGTCTATGATGCATGGAAGCAGAAACGATTTAGATGAGTAATAAAATCTTAATTCTGTTGGCATGTTCAGTTAAAACTGATAATGTCATCGAGCTTCATTTATCATAAGCATTACCAATCCCCCCTTAGGAGGATTGATAGCATTGGGTGGATTGGTGGCCGGCCTGTGTGGCCAGCAGGAGAGAGTCGGGTTTTAACCACCCAAAAAAACAAAAGAAAAGAGGTTGTAGCAGCAAGGGCGTAGAAAAAACTGCAAGCTACAGCCCTATTTGAAACAACTGAGAGAAGCATGGGGGACTACCTGGAACAGTCACCCGGTATATGTAGAACATGAGTGTTTAAAAGTTTTAAAGTTAAATCTTCTTTTTTTCTTCTCCCCATTTAGAGGTCCAATAATGAATTAAGAAATTTTAAAGGTGCACGTTCTTGAGTTTATATTAGCATTAACCATGTTTTATCAAGGCCCTTCGAGCACAAACTCACTAGTCAAAATCTAATCACCATGAAACCAAAGCCACAGTTATCAAAATCTCCTTACCTAACTAGGCTACCAATGGCAACATCTCAATGAGACTACAGGATCAGTGCCTAAGGAAACTGGGAAGTCACACTAAAAAGGACAGAAGATGTTAACTTAAGCATGTATAATGTAGCTCAATGACATCAAGATACTTTTGTTCTTCCAAAATGGGGCAAGATATGGTTAGTAAGAAAGTGTGACCCAGCAGCATTTAACAGTCCTACCTGATAGTGGAAGCAGGCTCCAAAGTCATGGGGCACAACAAAGAAGTGATCAGCCCCTTCTGTACGATTCCAGTAAGGCCAATTGGAGGAGAGAAGCTGTATTGCACTTCTCATCATCCTTGGAGAATTGAAGGGCAACGGCAAGCCAGTAGGTGTGAGGTCACAAGTGGGGTATATAGGGGTATAAAACCAATCTGCTTCTTCTGGATTAAGGGTTCGGACTGGGCTGGATAAGAGAAATCTATGCATGAAAATTTCAGCAGCAAACATATGAGTGAGACATCTGGGGTCCTTCTGCAGTAATTTCTTGTTGTATTTACTAGGAAGCTCATAAACATAGACTTTCAATCTTCCCACTGGATTATCTTCCAACACATCCCCAGCACTTCCTGCATTATTGAAACCCAAAGTGCATTTTGTTAGTCATATCATACTCACGGCCAACATAGCCAACTGCTCAAGAGAAATTAGACTAATTGAACAATTCTGTAGGGCTCATTTTTGCAGAAAGATAAAAAAAAAATCATCCAAGGATAGTTATCAACATCTTGTAAAAGTTTTCTTGAGCATTATCAGAAGCAAAGAAAATGCTTTCACTGGCAGGCACTATGTTTATGAATGGGCCATTACGATTCATAAAGCATGAAAATCCGGGAGAATTAGGTGAACGTGTCCTGTAACTTCAAATTAAAAAGGAAATAATCCATATTACCGTAGCACTGAACTAAGTATGAACAAATTCCCAGAAGCTCCAAGAATTAATTTGCACCTAGCTAAAACCAAATGTGTTAGAACTTGTACTCTTTATGTCCATATCCATTCTGATTCTGTACTGGCATGAGCACAGAAGCCCCCATTCTCTATATTGCAATCTTGCAAAACTTCAAGTTGAAAGATCAAACTAAAACTAAAGCATCGTAAAAAAGCAACAGCAAACAATCAAACAAAACAAAATGAAGTCTAACAAAAACAAATAAAACCTAACCTACAAAAAATGAAAACAGCTTAAATTCCAATATAAAGTGAGACGTGATGGAGATAAAAGAATTGCACCTGAAATCCTCTCTGTGCGTAGCCTTTGATCAGCATTTTTTCCATCACCAAAACCGAAAACAATAACCACAACAAAAAACCACAAGCACACCCTCATTTTTCCAACCCCCGGCCCAAAATCTCGACTAAAAACCGAAATGGGTGTTCAGGGTGAGTCCAAAAAATAAGCAAAATGTAATGTTTATGAAGAGTCTATGGTTGATAAGTCATATTGATGAGTAGTTGAGGAGTTTACTTAGAGTTTGGGTTATGGGACTGAGTATGAAAAGAAAGGAGAAGAAGGGTCGTTTCTTCAGGTAAAGATTGAAAGGGAAAGAAGCAGAGAAGAATTTGCTTGAAGAAACAGAGAAAGACAGCATTTTTTTTTTCATTTCTTTTGACATGTAAATGCAGCAGACAACAAATCTGACAGTATATTTGTGGGTTAAGTGAAAGCTTTGGTTGTTTTGCCGGTTTGATGACAAGTCTATCTCGTTGCCTTTGATTAACTAACAAAGACCTCTTACCTCTTTGGCTCCAATTTTTTAAACCTACGGTGGTTTCTTTTCTAATAGCCTATATGCGGCGCCGTTTTGAAGCTTCTTCTCTTCTTTCTTTTTTAATTTTTTTTTTTTAATTCTATCAACAAAACTAAATTACAGTATAATTGTAATCAATCATTGTCTTTGTGAAATTTCAATGGAAGATTTTCACAGTGATGCGGGTGGTTTTGACTAATTAGTTGATATGTTATAATTAGGTTACGTGAATAGTTTGATATGAATTCTTATGAACCGATTGAGCAATGGTTAATTTCAATAGGAAATTTAGGTTTCATGTTCATTATCAAATCATACTTAATTTTTGTCAAGAAGTTTTAAAAATATTCATTAATAAAGATTTAAATTGAAATTTAAATATAAAATAATAAAAGAATTGCTTCTACAAGTCAACCGTGAAATATGTATAAAAAAATCAAAACAATATTGTTTTGAGACTTGTCATGTTAAAATTAGATCAGCTAGTTGATTATAAATCTAATTGGGCAACTCTTTAATTGATTTAATTTTAAATCCGATCAAAATTGAATCTCAAAACACGACACGGTCTATCTTCGACATTATTCTTCGACATTGTTGTTTAATATATATATATATATATAGACACACATGAGTTGAAAGTTTAAAGTTTGAATTTTCATTTAAATATATTTATTATATAAGTCATATTATTTCCGTAAACACAACTTGTATATTTTAAAAATTAATAAATTGCATTGTTTTTTTTTGAAAATATTTTTTGAGTTTTGCTAGGTTTTTTTTATACATTGCTATTTTCAAAGAAAAACTACATTTATAGCATAGCTTATTTTTCTCTTGTAGCCTTTCGAGTGTCTCCTCGTCCATCACAAAGAGAAAAAAGAATAAATATCATCGATTCATAATTTTTTAAAAATATTGTTCCCATGATTTGCATATAAAAAATTAAGAAATAAAACCTATTTAATTATTTAATCACAAGACCGGCCCTTTAAAATTACAATATAATTTCTTTTCAATGGATAAAAGCACGTGCGCAAACATATGGAGCTAATGGTCTCGCAATATATTATTTTTCATAATCAATGAGCGAGCACATCTATCTCTGGTTGGAAATCTGCTATGTCCTATAATTTTATTTCTAGTTTTTTAAAAATTCCAATGTCGTCCTTGACCATAAAAGCTATATAGAAACTCGTGCTCCGCTGTTTTCAAACCACACATGCGGCGGACTGCGGTGGCCAAGGATGGCCTCCATTGATGTTACTGAAAGAGTTTTAGTGGACCCTCTCTTTCTAGATAGCACGAGCAGTTTACTGACCTTTGATTTGGCGACCATGTTTACATTCTTTTTTATCACTTTATTTAATGTAGTCAAATCAATAGCTGGAATATTTGTTTCTCTTATTTTATAAAAAATATTATCAGCGCCGAACACCAACAATTGGTCTCCTTGCACTCACGCCTAATCGAGAAATTAGATGTTTTCCCACCTTTCCTCCCTGAAAAATAAAGTAAGAACTCGTCAAATATTGGATTTAATATTCTTTTTACGGGGGAGGAGGGGTGTTCGGCCCGCGGTTGAACCAGAATCTTGAAAAAAATGTATTCTTGTTTTTTTTAATTATTTCTTTACATGTTTTTAAATCGTTTTAATTTGTAAATATCAAAAATAAATTTTTAAAAAATAAAATATTATTTTAATATATTTGTATATTCTTGTATTTACATGCGGGGAAAGAATGGTTTTCTTGTCCAACAAACCCGCAGTAGAAAAAGTAGTTGGATTCCCACGATTCATGTTTCTATAAACAAAGCACAAAAAAGACATGGCAGAATCAACGAGGTGGTTGAGAAAGATAGGGTATTAGCTTTCAAGTTATTATTATTGCTCTTCATTTTCTTTCTAATGCCTTGGATGGTTGCGAGAGAACTAATTATTTTAGGAACACCCAAATTCAAGCGCCTAACTGATTTGAAGTTTGAACAAGGAAGAACTCTCGGTATTTTCATTCCACTTTCCTCGATCATGTTAAGAGCTCCTGCTATAGAAATTCCGTTCTTAAAAATGTCTGAAACATTGATGGATATCTTAATAACTCGTAAAGTCTAAGATCATAAATGTATCATAGATCTATCTGTCTTTTCTTTTTTCCTCGTACAACGGATGTCCTTCTGTCTAGGCCGCCAGCATAATGTGACCGAGCACTGTGTTTTTAAAGCTCGTTGATATTGAAGGGATCTACTATTGTTCTATACTGTGATGTAAACTTTCTTTTCAAGTAAAAAATATTATTTTAATATATATTTAAATAAAAAATACTTTGAGTATTACTCAAACACTTGCTTGATATTGATATAAAAGGAACATTAAATTTTTATTTTTTTTCTGTGATGATTATGAAAAATATTTTAAAAATTACCTGTAGTGCAATTTCAAACGCATACTAAGTCGTTTGCTATTATTCTCTCTTTTCATCTCCTCGAATCGAAGGCAATTTTTGTGAGCAGAGAAGTCAATTGCTCTCATTTGTTGATGAGCAATTGAGTCTTGGAGAGTAGGCAGAATTTAGAAAATGGAATTCAGTAACATAGAGGAATCAAATGGGGTGATCACAGGAGAGAAAGAGAATGGAAATGAAATCAATGAGATTGAACAAAGCAAAGTGCGTCTCATGAGAGCCTTTGTTGAAAGAGAAGATCCCTCTGTCAAGGTTCTATCTTTTTTCTCCTTTTCTTCTTTTGAAGCAATATGGTTAGTGGGTTTTTGTTCACACCAGGATTGGTGAGAGATATGACAGCTGACTTGTACTTGATCATGTGTTCTTTTTGTATATATTTTTCTGAATTAGATTAGAGAAAATTACATGTTGAGTGTGCTTTAGATTTTCATGTTAGCGGAAGAACAGAGCAGAGTCAAAATGCAGTATTAGGCTTAGAGTTGCAGTATTACCAAATCTCACAAAAGAAAGGTCTAAGCTTTAGCCAAGTTGTAACTAGATTTTGTTCTGTAGCTTGATTCTCAACTTTCTTATCTTGATTGAAGTTGTGTTTGAGTCCAGTTATCCACTTCATTTACATCGTGGGTTATGTGTGTTTATTTGATTTTTCAGGAAGTGGATGATTTTATGATCCGGAGATTTCTGCGTGCTCGAGAACTAGACATTGAGAAGGCATCGATCTTATTCCAAAAATACCTAAGCTGGAGGCGATCGTTTATCCCTAATGGCTTCATAGCTCCATCAGAGATTCCAAATGAACTTGCCCAAAACAAGTTTTTTATGCAGGGTGCTGATAAGCAGAACCGTCCCGTGGTGGTGGTTTTCGGCGCCAGACATAAGCCTTACAAAGGAAGTTTCGAGGAGTTCAAGCGTATGTAGTAACCTGCATACATATTTTATTGTTGAATCCTGTGGTAACACAGATGAGAACTGAGTTTCAAAATTGCCTTGTTCTCTATCATAGACCATAAGAGAACAATTTTGTTTTTTTAATAGATCTGGCATGGCAAAGTAGACTTGTGCTCAACTAACTTGGAAAGTTTCTTATCCTTGCAGGTTTTGTTGTCTACACTCTCGAGAGAATATGTGCCATGTAATTCTATCAGTTACAATTATTCATCTCCAATGCTTTTTTCTTTCATGGAAAATTATATTTGTAGAAAAGGGCATGGTTGATCTATTTGAGTTACAATATCAGTATAGTATGATCCCAATATCCTATTAAGTCAATCTCATTCTATGTGAATCTCCTACAACAAAACTAACCGTGTATTTTGAGCAAGATAGCTGGGTATTTGTTCAAGCACTATACGTTTAGAAAAAGCAATTTCTAATAGAATCCAATCAAAGAATTCCCTTTCGAGCTCATAAGTTTCAAAGAACAAGGTTGATTTTGTTATTCATTGTTGGTTTAAGCAAGCCAATCATGCTTGTGCAACATCTTGGTTTTTTTCAGAATGCCAGCTGGAGAGGAGAAGTTTGTGTCCATTGCAGATCTTCAAGGGTGGGGATACTCCAATAGTGATATCCGTGGGTATCTAGCAGCATTATCGATTTTGCAGGTTTGTCCCCCCCCCCCCCCCCATGCAACACTCCCATATAGCAATTTCCAATTTGTTGTGTTTACAGACTAAAGAGTCATGCTGATCATATTTCACTCGCTCTTATGCATCTTTAAAAAAAAAAGCATTTAGGTGAACATAAGATACACCAGCAGTGGTGTAGTTGTGCTAAATTGTTACTGTGGCTGAGATGCTTATATCAGCAGCCTGAATGTGTTTTTTACAGGATTGCTACCCAGAGAGGTTAGGCAAATTGTTCATAGTTCATGTGCCTTACATTTTTATGACTGCATGGAAGGTTGTGTCCCCGTTTATTGACAGAAAAACCAAAAACAAGGTACCGAATCTCTTTCCTTGCTAAATACGCATTTTTCTATGTTTTGATTGGACCAGCAAACGGGTGGACTTTTTGGAAACAGTTCCACACGTCCACTAGCTTTATATTTTCTTGAAACTTTCTACAAATCCAAAAATTAAAGAGTAAGAAGAGATCTGGATGGTGCCTGGAACTTTACTTCATGGAAACCATCCAACTTTTTTATCTGAAACCATTTCAAAAAGACGGAGTCATACTTCATGGAAACCATCCAACTTTTTTATCTGAAACCATTTCAAAAAGACGGAGTCATTTTTTTTTATTTTTTTATCGTTATTTTGTGTTGTAGTGTGGTTTATAATAGGAATACACAATCGATTCTGAGTGTTCAAAAATCAATGTTAGGGCTGTCAATCTCAAGTTTCAGCATTGGCAAAACCACAAAATGCCAGAAATTCCAGAATCTTTTGATGTTTGATTATGATCTACAGAACTTTGGATTTACACTGCGAGCCATGTATGTAGGTTGGCAGTCTTTGTCTGTCTATTGTTTGCCTGAATCCATCTCTTTTCCTCTGAACTTTCTGCAGATAATCTTTGTTGAGAACAAAAAACTGAAATCCACTCTGCTTGAGGACATTGATGAGAGCCAGCTCCCAGATGTTTACGGGGGCAAACTATCTTTAGTTCCTATCCAAGACGACTAACTAACTAGTTGATTTATTACTTGTATTACTCGCTTAGTTTCGGTTCTCAGCTCTACAACTTGTAGGCATTGAGGAGTAGACAAGATAACCTATTTCTTCTGTACATTTGAGCATTGGACACGAGAGCAATGTTTATCTGCGTTACTTTTATGTTATATAAACTCTTATCTTTTTTTCCCGGAATTGGATGATGCTATATGAACTCTTAAATGGCCTGCATAGCAGATTAAAATAAATAAATCCCCAACAATAACTGGAAATTCTGACGGATGATTTTTCAATCCATTTGCCGGTGAAACTTTAGAACGAACTGGCGGTATCGATCAGCCACTTGTCATGATAATGACATTATTTAATGCAATTGGAGCCACCGATTCAAATTTAGGTTATCAACCACACACATGGACTTGTGATATTAGCTTTTAAAATATTAACTAAATCGGTGATTCCCAACAGACACTAATTATTATCGATGCGAGTTTCTTCTCCAAGCAGGACAGCATGAAGGTGTTAAAATTAAGTACCCACATAGAATCCATGTAGTTGTTGGCACCCAAATTCCTCCCTGTGTTTTCAGAACGGTGGTAAGCCCTGCACAATTATTCCTCCAAGAGGATGTTTCAGGCATGTTCAGCGACAATAATTCAAATGCAGATGGCATCTTTCTAACTGCAGCTAGCTTGAGAAGTGTCCCAACGCCATCTTATCACATTTTAAAATGTAACTGAAAGATGAAAATGCATGCCCAAGGGAGATATCTTAACAGCTAATAGGACAGCAACAATCCCAAGTTCTGATTATTTGGTAGAATGAATTCCAAGTACAGCTACACTGAAAATTCCCCAACAAATATCCAGGTGTATTATTCAGAAAAACAATGCCCCGCCAATTGAATGCAGCAGATACACAATCCGAATTGATAGCATTAAATGAAAATGCCAACAGTAAAACAAAACAAATTTGCAAAAATGTCACAACATATCTATTATAAAAGAATTCCCGCCGAATTTCTCACCCAATGAGTAGCTTTTCTCACCCAACGAGTAACTTGTTCTCCTCCAAGAAACTGTAAGTGGGGACCTCTAAATTAAAGGGCGCTGGACCCTTGCGAATCCTGCCAGAGATGTCATAGTGTGAGCCATGGCATGGGCAAAACCAGCCACCAAAGTCACCAGCATTGGGTAATGGAATGCACCCCAGGTGGGTGCAGACCCCTACCACCACAAGCCATTCTGGGTCCTTAACCCTGGCAGCATCCTCCTGTGGGTCGCGAAGGGATGCAACATCAACACTGTTAGCCAGCTTGATATCATCTTCAGTTCGTCTTCTGATAAAAACTGGCTTTCCACGCCACTTGACTGTAACAGTAGAGCCAGGCTCAATGCTAGAGAGATCAACCTCAAGGGAGGCCATGGCAAGGACATCTTTGCTAGCAGACATGCTCAGAACAAACTTGAGGACCAAAAGACGAATTAAGGAGGCATACACAAACCTGCCACCAGTTAAGACAAAATAGGCAAAGGCACGCTTGCTGGGGTCACCCGGTGGATAACGCTCATGATTGTGCTCGTCATAGACAATTTTTGAGGTAGGGTTCTTCACAGCTGCTACAGTAGCCGGGAGATCTGAGATGATACCCATATCCTGTCCTGGAGTAAGGGCTCCAGAAGAAAAACCTGTAATAGTTATAAGCCATTAGCAAATTCATTACAAACCGCAGAATTTTAGACAAACAACATCAAATAACAAGAAACAATGGGCATCAAGCTTGTAAAGACATTGCCATTGATGTAAGAAGGGTAAGATCTTTCCATTCAAAAAACTATCGGTTGAGAAGCAAAGGAAATATAGGGTAAAATAAAAGGCACTTGTAGCACATTAACCAAGTAAGAATCTGCTACCTGACACCCCCATCCCCTGTTTCTACTTCTCTTGATGAATTTTTTATTTTCTTATCTATTATTAGTAGCAGTGAATGCTTACACACACAACACAGATATATGGATACCTAGCCTGCCATTCCATTGGTGCCTTATTACACCAACAACACAGATCATAGACATAATAACTCCCAAAATATATTTATCAGAATGTACTTCATTAAAGCTACCAAAACAATGTCCCAGCAGTTATCAACTGCAGCTGCTTGACGCACCAATGATTATAAGAGCAAAAAATAGAAGAAGCAGCACAGGTCATCCTCCAAATGAGTATTTACACTATTTGATTCAGGTTTTGAGCTTTGAGACTGAGCATCAATGAATATAACACTTAACGAATTCTTAATTTTTTCTACTAAGCTTTGTTATGCACGCCAATTACCAAAAGTGTGGCTCGCAACTACAAAAAACTAAATATTTGAACAGATATTCATTCTCAAAATTCTCAATAAATCCCAATAAAAAGTAAAAGAAAAATATAAATTCCATGACACGTTCATCAGAGATTTTCAATTCACTCCAAGTCATACCAAACACAAAACACTAAATTTGGTAGTGGGACATCCAACAATCAAGGTATGCTCTCGTAGTAACACAAAAAAAAAAGGAATTTTCACAGTTGCTTCCAGCAATTTTACATATAAATGAAGACAACGAAATAATAAAGATACTTTATTCAAAAAATTAGGGTAAAAAGCTTTATATTCATCCCTTTCAATTTAAAAATCTCCTCGGTCATCGAATAAACATGTTACAAATTAATAATAGAACAAAACAGAATCAAGCGCGAGGAATCAAAAAGAGGAAGAGGCGAGGTCTAAATCCTGAGGAAAGAAAGAGGTAACCTCTGATTAGATCTGGAGTGAAGGATAAATGATAAGGGGAGAGGATGGATCTGGAAGAGGCGGCAGAATCACGACCATCGCTGAGGAAAGGACTGTTTTGAGAGACGAAGGCGGAGTTCGTCTGCGAGCACCTCCATGGTAAGGATGAGAGCCTCCTCCCTGCTACTCTTAGCATCTTCTTCGTATTATTCTTCTCTTCCTCTTTGCTTTTAGCCTTGGGTTTATTTTCTCTGGAGTCTACAAATAGGGGGGGCAGAGAGAGACAGGGAGATTGGGAGAGAGGTTTATAGGTTGGATTTCTCTCTCTCTCTCTCTCTCTCTCTCTCTTTCTTTTTTTGACAAATGTTAATTCACAGCTACAGCGAGGAGTCGTTCATTGCCTGGTCATTTCGTTAAAACGACATCGTTGCTTTGGTTTCTTCTTTTTATTTCATTTTATTTGTGAGTTATGACGCGTGCTTTTTTATTATTAAAATAGTCGTATTATTATAATTTTTAAAAATCTTATTATATCATTTTATAACATATTTATGATTTTTATATAAGAAATTACTAATACAACTAACATAATTGGCGTGGACTATTTATATAAATAGGGAAGTTGCTACCCTACTTTTTTTCCTTTTCATTTTTCATTTTTTTTTCAAAAAAAATCCTCTAACTATATTTATCTAATCTCACAAAATAAAATTTAAGATAATAGTATAAATACAAAATTAAAAGAAATGATCACAATGAAAAAAATGGAAAAATAAGTAGTTAATTTTAAAATTCTTAGAATTTTAATTTTAATTTAAAAAATCATTTTATTTACTTTTCAGTCCTTAAATTTAAGAGATAATAAAAAAGATTGTTGAAAATGGACGAAGAAAATAAAAAGTTTTCAGTTGATCACATTTTGATATATAAAAAGAATAATCTTTGTGTTAATAAGTTTTTTTTCTAAAAAAAATATAATAAAAATGTTTTTTCATCCTAAATAAGATGAGAAAAGTTATTCTGGTTTTTTTTATTTTTTTATTTGATTGATTTTTATTTTTAATATGATTTTATGATGTTTAGAAGTTTTTAAGATTTTATATTGAGTTTTTAATATATTTTCAGATATAAAAAAGTTAAAAATTAGATTTTAACGGTAAAACAATATAGAACCCATCGCATTGTCCTCTCCTTGTAAAAAAAAAAAAAAAAAGCAGGCATAATCTCATACCTTTTCATTAAAGCTAGGAGTATGGGTTTGACCCATTAATACATGGTTTTTTTTAATTTTATTTTAAAAAAATTATTAATTGTTTCTGTTTAAATATTAATTTATATCCTCTTTTATTTGGTAAACAAATTAAATTTTTTTAAAAAATAATAATAATTAAACTTTTTATTTTTTAAGACACGATACTTTGAAAATATTAGTTCGATTTCTATAGAATTTTTCTCCTTTTATTTTTACATGAATCAGCTTTATTTGCTTAAAGTTTTTATAAAAACATAAATCATTTATTATTAATAACAACATTGAGCCACTAAAATAAAATAAAAAAATATTTAAAATAAAAGGATGGTCAATGTAAATATTTTTATATATTTTAATGTGTATCATTCTTTTATTTCTATATCTTTCCACTTTGATATTTAATTAGTATTAACAAAAAAAATTATAATTCATCAATCCATGCATATTTTAGTTTATTTTACAAAGTATAAACAATTTCTTTTCGTTTCTCAATTAAAAATAAATTATAATATATGAAAATATAATTATTTTTTCATGAAAAAAATTGATTTGAAATCGTATCTAAAATATAAACAACATATCTATATTTTTCAATTTTAAAAAAAATCATGAGATCATTAATATATTCTTTTATCAAAATTAACTTGGATTCTGCTCGTAATGCAATGCAAGGCCAGTGATGAGACTAGTTATAACTAATTTAATTACAACGCGTGTATTTTTTTCTTTCTTTCAAATTCCCCTCTTTTCCTTTTTCTTTTTTTTTTTTATTTTTTTCCCTTCATCTTTCTTTAATATAAGGAGCAATCATCCACAGATAATTGCAATTTTTAGCGAGATGCGGTCTCCAACTCAAATCATTTCGCCACACTTTGTAAACTCAGACCACTCATGGGGTCGTTAATCTCTCTCTAAGAGGAAACTCCTCACAACAAAGGCAAGTCATAAACCTGGAACTGGAAGGATCATCGAAAATCAACAGCAAAGATCAACAGACATAGGAACTTTATTTCATTTTAGATGCGTGCAAAAACGATTCAACTTTTTTCCTGTGGCATGCGGTTGCAGCGAGGATTGCTATAGCTTCATGCAAAGTTGCGTGCATGAGCACTTGCATTGGAGTCATTAAGAAATCTTGATGGACCTGCAAACAAGCCTTCGCAATCAATGGCGAGTGTGGCAATTCAGAGATGAAGACGAGTATTTATGAGTTAATGGAAAATACCAAAAGTAACACCCTTTATTTGGTCTGGTCATCCAAAAGGCCTGGCAATAAGGAAGAAAAGGGCAAGCACCAGTAAATCTATTTGCACCAAGGAACTGTATCCAAACCATGACGAACATTAAATTTTTAAATTCACATTAAAATAATTTTTAACATCAATATTAAAATGATCTAAAAACATATTAAATAAAAATATAAAATATAAAAAAATTTAATTTTTTTAAAAAACACTTCCAAAACACAATGTGAACCAGTAGATGCAACACAAGTTGACAAAAAGCCAATGCCTAAACATAATTGCAGACAACGAGTGTTCTTAAAACATTAAGATTACTACTATTACGAGGATTATCTGATTACCATATTCCACAACGGTGTTGTTGCAGTGGCTACATACCTCATGTGGGCACAATAGTTAACTGAAAAGATCAGTTCTCAGCTCTAAGATGTGATTAACTGGGAACTTAAAAGAAGATAGAAGGAAAGAGAAAGAAAACGGGAAAAAAGTGATTTGATAAAAATGGTTTTTAGAGCTTTAATAAATCATAATAAACCAAACATATTGCAAAACATAATAAACCAAAAAAATCACAAGAATATAATGAACCAAATTGATACAATACGAAGATATTTTAGAGCTTTAACCCATCACATTATAACTAAACTTTCTTGTTTAACTGTTCATCACCCGTATGTACCTTTCATTTTCTTCTCGTCCCCCTACTTTACTAATCGGTGTCGCTAGTGGTTCTCTTCTTATTTTAAATGGATGGGCACACAGGCGGACAAAAGGATATTCATCTGCAGCCCAATATGTATACATGTATGTACCTAAAAAACTAAACCTACCAGGTTCAGCTCAACTTATCATTCCTAAAAAACAAATGACACGATGATCAATGTCTATCATAGCTAAAGAAATTCAGTTAACAAATCACAAGTGGATTTTTCTGTAATTCATCGGTTTTGTGCAGAGAGAACTGTCAGATTTGTAGGGCAAGACATTGCAGCATTGTGTAGTGTAAAAGACACGGGAGTGGTGAGGTAAATCAGCCAAAAATCCAATACATGGGCATCGTCGCATGCCTAACACATTAGGGGATCACCCAGACTCTAATCCTCTACAGATCCAGAGGAGTGATGAGGGAAATTAGCCCACACATCAGCCCATGTCTTGTGCCCATCAGTTACCGACTTCACAACTGGTGCCGCTTCTTCCACATCAACACGGATTTGATCCTTGCTATCCCTCTCCCTGATTGTCACAGAGGATATTGAATCAACTGTTATCGCAAAGGGAACCCCCAGTTCATCTGTTCTTGCATATCGTTTACCGATTGAGGTACCTACGAACAGCATTCTTACAGTCAGTCAAGCAGAGCAAAATTGTGCAGTGCAGAAATTTAAGCGACATCATAATACAATTAAGAATGTATTGGTGCTCTATATTAGAATCCTTACTACCAAAACAGAGAAAAATGTGTCCAAGAGCAACATGGCAGCAAGGTTCAAACACTTTAGACGGTAAGGTGGATCAAAATGCCTGGGAATGGTATAAGAAGATGCACATGCAAGCACCCAGCAATTTGTGTTATTGCATACCTTTTTTAGATTATCCTAATTACTGTGACCAGTGCCCTCCCTCCAAACACACAAGACAAAACCAAAAATAAATTCAAAGCCATGATTTGCAATTAAAAAACCACATAGGTTGTGGAGACATCATGCATTTCAGAAACATTGCCCTGAGGCTCCAAGTCTCACCTTGGCATGGAAATTTATCCAATCAAGCAATACATGCAACCCTTCATTTAATAATGTGCTGTTTAGTTGTCACTCTTGGCAATGACAAAAAAAATCCCTTTTAAGAGCATCATAGATAAAAAATGCTGCTATTTTTCATTAAACTTTCCCTCCTTTCTTTTTTCTTTGTTTTTCAAACAGGCACGCTTCAGACCTTTGATTTTTGCAGATAAAATGCATGAACCGTAGCATACATGCATTCTTTCAACAAAACATCCCTAAACCTGAATCATGTCAATAATTACAACCTAACATATTTCTTAGTAATCTCACAAAGATGCCTACAACTTAACAGCAAGATGATTTATCTACACTCACCTGTAATATCAATCTTATGAGAGATTCCAGCAGCAGTCAACGACTTAGAAATGATTTTGGCAACATCCTCATACTGCTGATTCTGGACGAGTGGAAACACAGTGCACTTTATAGGTGCCACAAGAGGAGGAAAACGGAAAACATTCAGCTGCTCATCCCCAGCTTTACTGGGCCTCATGTAGAAAGAGTGCTCGTAGAGACAATAGATTATACGCCCAATGCCAAAAGATGGTTCGATTACTGATGGCGTGAAAGTTCTTTGGTGTTCCTTCTTCTTCTCCTTTGAAATTGACACCATGTTCTTCTTAATTGTTACATTTTCCCCAAGAGTGCAAACATAAAATTCTACCTCTCCTTTGGTTTCCAGAGAGGCCTTCATGTCCAAAGCTTCTTTTTCATTCATTGCCTAACACAAAGGGGGGGAATCACACATTGAACAACCACAAATAGTTTCATGATAGTTAGGTTCACTGATAAATTTCAGCTTTACCTCCAAAGCTTCAACCACCTTTTTTTGGTTACCCTTAAAAGCAAGCCCCAGCTCTTTCTTCACTGGTGCTATAACCAATTTCTGATATCCAACATTAAAGGTTATATTGCAAGGGTTTGCCATGAGCAGTTGAAATATAAGGAATTACAGAGTTTGGAGAAAATAGAAAAATAGATTGGCGACAGGGAGTGTGATTACCTCCACCTCCTTTGGTTCTGAAAATTTTTCCTGGGCCACAAGAGGAACTCCACTTTTTTCCTGACAAAGAAATAAAATGCTCATAAGTATTTACCATTTTTAGTTTTAAAAAATTAAAACAGGTAAATAATTAGCACTTCCTTGCTGTACATGTTCTGTCTCTTGATAGCACAAGCAGATACAATTTCACATATGATGCATGCTGAGTTTAAGGTGACAATAGTTTATAAATAAGCAAATTTAGACATGTATGTATCAGAGAGATTCTCACCGAGTGAGCATGCAAGTCATATGCAGATCTATCTGCAATACCAACACACTCAATCCAACCATATGAAGACTCAATCTCAGCATCCCAACAGTCTGCGGCATAGTGGGCCATTTCATTTGCAAGATGCTGCCGGAATCGCAATCGGTCTTTGTCTATACCAAGACGAGTTAGGAAAAGATACACTCTCCCAATGAAATAGCCGAGAGTTTCATTGTTGACAATTCCCTAGATGAAACAGGTCATTGGCATCGTGACAAAGAGGTAGATGCAGAAGACAAAATGGTAACTGAAAGAAATTACCACCAGACTAACCTTAGAAACAGCTTCACAAAGCTGAATTTTCTTTGCAGACTGGGCAGAGATTTGTAGTTCTCTTGGGAACATCAGGAATTCAAGATCTGCAACTTCAGAGTATTTTGGGTGAGATTTGTACTCAGGATCGACAAAGTGCTCAATCTCTGCTAATGTGAATTCACGGACTCTTAAAAGGCCTTGGCGGGGAGAAATCTATACATGAGAGAAAGCATATAGTCAGATCTGTGAGGAAAAATCATCATGACAGCCAAGGAAATCAAGACCATCAAGACAACTTTCATCATCATCATCAAAAGCAGTGAAACAAACAATTGCGACAAACACAAGGCTATATTAAGAAATATTCTTGGCTCAAAACAGCATTGCTATTGGCATTTGAAAACAAGTACTGCATAAAGAACTTGCGCATGCATTATATGACTAAGGAAAGAATTAAAACCTCATTTCTGAAAGCCTGACCAATTTGAGCAGCAGCAAAGGGGAGCTTGTTCCCATTGTAATAGTACAAATCCTTAAAATTAACAAATATGCCCTGAGCTGTTTCAGGGCGCATATACCTTTAACAGAAAAAGTGGGAGATGGTTTCAGTACCTAGTAACAAATTACCATGCCGCATATAAACTGAAATACCGCAAACTCAAAATGCAGATTCAGCACATCATCATTATGGAAATTACATAAAAAGAATCAAATTTATGTAAAACACTCACCCAGGGCTCAAACCAGAAGGACCGATTGATGTTTGAAACATCAAGTTGAATGGATAAGGATCGGAAAGTGGATTCTTCGTGTCTGGTGCTGTAATACCATACTCCTTGATCTTCGCCCCCAGCTCTTCAGCAGAGAGATCATCCAGGATAGCAAGTACATGTTTCAGTTCTGCAGCCTTCTCTGCACTTATGCTAAGATCTTTCTGAATCTTCTCATTACAAAAGTCCTTAAGCAAGTGATCCGCACGATAGCAAGTCCCAGTTTTTTCATCCTTAACCATAAGGTCCGTGAATTTATCCACGTGACCAGATGCTTTAAGGACAACCTCAGGCGTCACACATGGGCAATCAACCTCCAACATATTCTCCTCAAGAACAAAATGCTGGCAAACATCACCGAAATTCCTGTTAGCACTACGGAAATGCCAAATATTCTAATTCATTTAACCTTTTACTCCAATTGGGTCGTTTTACCTTCGCTTGGAAATCAATAAAAAAAAATCAAATCAAAATTTAACCTTCTAGGCCTAATTGCATTGCAATTATTTGCTGTAATCTAAAATCCAACATTGGTCGATTCAGTTTACAACAATCAAAGCAAGACAGTGACAGAGCGATCAATCATCTTTACCTGGCGCCAAAAAGAAAGAACATTAGACTTGACGGCGCAACCAGGAGGCCCATAATCATAAAGCCCAGCGACACCACGATAAATCTTAAAAGAAGGGATATAAAACAACCTCCGTTCAAGTGTATTTACCACAGCTTGACGGAATGCTTCCTTATTAACAGAACCATCAGGACCGTTACCATTAACGGCAGCTTGAAGTTGCTTCTCCATCACGGACTTGTCTAGTTTCAACGCGTTCAATTTTTCAATTGCCTCGTCGACGGTAGCCTTTTCAGCATTAGAGGCTTTGAGTGCGCGGACAGTGTTGCCTTGAGATTCGATCGAGGATTGTTTCTCGGCGAGAGCGCGTCGAAGCGAGTCCTCGGAGGCGGCCATGGCTGGTGAAGGTTTGTGGTGGATTAGGGTTGAGAAAGGGGATATTTTGGTGTGTAGGCGGCGAGAGAAAGAGAGTAAATCGATTAGAGTTGACGAGGAAACCAGGGAAATGAGAATGCGCATGCGAGATTGGTGAGAGGGAGAGGTTCTTGTGGTCTTTGTTGTCACTGACTCACTAGGGTTTAAAGGGGGATTTTATTATTAGTTCAGTGGTTTTTAACGAGGGGTGTTTGTTATGCTGGTCAATGCAAAACCTATTCTAGGTTTTGCTGTGGATTGTCGAATAATTACTATGTGGTTGGACTTTGGAGGTGGAGGTGTGTGTTTCTTTCAAGCCCAGTCCAACAATTAATATTTAAATGGTGGCCCACGGAAGCCGTTGCCTGTTTGCCAATCTTTCATCCATTCAGTCATGGATGGAAAAAAAAACTAAGACTTGAGCCAACGGGTTCGTGTTTTTTTTCAAGAAAAAATGTTGATTAGGTGATGTAAACATGATTTAAAAAGAGAAAAAAAATAAAAACTAAAGAACTGGGTTATAGTTTCGTTCGCTTATAGTAGAGTAATTTTATTTTAATTAGATAACATCATAATGATATTAAAATAAAAAAAAAACATCCATAATAACTCGAAGAAAAAAATATTTGAAGGTATGAAATTTAATAGAAATTGAAAAAAAAAATCAATTCAGGTAAAGATAGTATGATAAATATATAACCTGAAAAATAAAAAGCAAGCCAAACCCAGATTAACCCGTAAAAATCATAGTCCATGCCCGGATTAACCCGTAAAAATCATAGTCCATGCCATGACATGAAAGAAATTGAAGAAGATCACAAAGTTAATTTTTTAAAAATAATAATTATGTTGAACAACGAGGATAAAAAGGGAAATAAGCTAAAAAGAAAGATGTCGACCTGTGTTAATTTTTTAAATTTGTGCATGGATCATTAGGTTAGGAGCATGAGTATCGTTCATGGAAAAATCACGAAATAAAATTCTTAATAAATCAAATATTGAAAGGTGATGATAACAATTAAAATAAAAAATAAATTAAAGGGAGCAAAAAAAAATCAAATAAATGGTGGGATTGAAAAGAAAAAAACCTTAATAAAATTACAAAAAAACCAAAAGATTAATGATCAAATTGAAAAAATACAGTACACCATAAATTTGAATTAAGATATGAAATTGAAAAATAGTAAAAAATACATAATAGGATAAAATAAAAACATATAAAAAAACAAGGACTAAAGTGAAAAAATACCACGTTGTAAATTAAGATTAAATAATAAAATTAAAAAAAATCAAACTTTTACAAAATTTCAGAGATAAAATTTAGAAAAAAAACACTGATGAAATTCAAAAGCATGATAAATAAAAAAAAAAAAGAAGAAGAAGGAAGAAGAAGGAAAAAAGAGCTTATAGCACCAGAGTAGAGGTTTGCTCAAAGCAAACACCATTCACACACACAGAGGCCGTCAAAAGTGCAATGCATATGTCAATCTTTTTTTAATATCTATTAAATATTAAGGTGCAAATATGTTATGGATCTCACCTAATAATAATAAAAAAAAAAAACCTAAAATAAAAATGACAAAATAACCCATGACCAACGCTATTTTTTTACCTAAAAGATATTCTAGCAATTTAACTATTTATTTAAAGTTGAAAAACTTGAAGGATATTTTGTCACTGTTTGTTTATTTGTTTGCGAGGCCTGGCTGTATTTTTTATTATTTTTGTTTTGCTTTACACTATTTATTTTATTGTTTTAATATATTAATATTATTTTTTAAAAAACAATATTACTATATTTCTTAATAAAATTTAATTTAAAAAATAATATTTATCCCATTACTAAACAATTCTTTAGCGGTCTAGGTCTTAGCTATCTAGGTTTTTAAAGGTCATGGCACTGACATGGGTTCGTCATGAGCATTGTGTCATTGTCAGAATTTTTTTTCAACAAGGCCACCTATTTAAAAATTAATATTAATATCATGTTATTTTGTATTAATAAAAAAAATATATAATAAAAAAATAAGAAACGAAGTTGATTTTTCTTTTCTTTTTTTCTTAGTTTGAAACAATTATTTGAGACCTTCTAGAATATGGAAAAAAGAATAACGTTGTTCAATAACAAAAACTTAATTAATTTAAATAAAAAAAAACTCAATTTTTAAATTCCATAGTTGAGGTAAAATGTCAATAACCATGCTTTAAAACTCCTAGACGAACAAAAATTGAGCAGGCCATTTAATATAGACGGCAATGTAATTTTTTTGATAAATAATTGGCAAGTGCTTAATTAAAAACGATTGATTTTAAATTAAACAATATATTTATTGCCTAGTCGTC
>Ga0325410_1000596_pt1 | contig 37998 bp, 24 predicted proteins | sample PopdelMetagenome_16_FD_206182 | JGI IMG/M metagenome (GOLD analysis project Ga0325410, IMG submission 206182) | Populus deltoides microbial communities from Bellville, Georgia, United States - Xylem-PdIQD-R3 | ecosystem: Host-associated > Plants > Phyllosphere > Stem > Wood/Secondary xylem...
GCACAATTCTGGTTTCTGATACATCTTCTCCTAATGATTTCAGATTATTCACAGTTGCAAAGAATTTTGCTAGATAACCATCTAAACTTTCACCTTCTGACATTCTCATGTATTCAAAATCTGCTCTTATTGCTTGAAGTTTCACAGCTCTAACCTTTTCATCCCCTCTGAATTCTCTACTCAAAATGTCCCAAGCTCCTTTTGCAGTCTTCTCGTTTCTTATGCGTGAGAAAAGATCATCTGATAATGCTCCTTGTATGAGGCTTAATGCCTTTGCATTCTTGATTTTGTTTTCTCTGGAGATGGTGGATGTTTGCAATGTAATTTGCTCTGCTTCACTCTCTTCATCGCCTGATCCAGTTGCAACCTCAGGTGATTGATGAGATTGTATTCCACCTTCTATTACGTCCCATAGATCAAATGCTATGAGGATTGTCTCCATCTTTACAGCCCAAAAATCGTAGTTTGTGCCATTGAACTGTGGAGTTCTTAAATCTCCTCCAGTAGAGCTTGATCCTACCATTTTTTGAGTAATCAACAGTTTAATCAATATGTTTTCACAGTTTACGCCCCTCTTAGGAATCAATTTCAAGCTCTGATACCATGTTTGATTTTTAGGTTTCTTTAGAAGAGTTTGTAGAGGAGGTTTTCAAGAGAGGATGAGAAGACGTTCTTGTATATTGTTATATCTTTTTCAATGCAGGAATCCTCCTTTTATACACATTACATGTAATTAATAACAGAATCCTAGATTTTAGGAATCAATTCATCTCAACCATTCATCAATTGAGGGCTACGTTTCTTACACATGTAAGAAACGGTTTGTAACAGAATGTAACAGAAAAAACATCTATAACTGCTTTAACTGTTTTTTTTTTAACTGCTGTAACTGATTTTAACAGAAACTTCTTCCATTACTTCATTCTTCATTCTTCTCGTTATAACTTCAGGATTTACTTCTGAAGGTTTTAAAAACAAGTAACCAGCTGAACTTTCAACACATATCACCCATGCGTTCTGGCAATTTCTCAAGTTGAGAACACCCAGAAATATTCAAACGTTTAAGAGACTTTACATTGCCAATGCTTTCAAGGAGAATCTTTAGCCTCCAACATCCCTTTAGATTCAAGAAAACAACGCTTGTTAAATTTCCAATAGATTGATGCACCTCAACTAAACTCGAGCAATCTTTCAGAATTAGTTTCTCTAGACTTGAACTATGCAAGTTTGGTGTTTTAATAAGGTGTTGAGAATGACTGAGATTAAGGATTTTTAGCCTGTTGAGAATCTGTATAATAGAGCGCAAAATAATAAAAATTAATCATAAGAAGTCGTAACATGTAAATATAAATTACATACTGGAGAAATTTTAGGGATTGTAGCATGTTTATCACCTTTTTTCCCTTCCATAGTTCTTTGAGGTTACTGTACTGCATATCAAGAACAACTAGATTGTCCAAGGTTAAATCAGATGGAAAATATTTCAAAGGATATTGAAGCCAACAAATCCACATCAACTCTTTAGAAAGCAGTTTAAAGGATCCGGTGAGATGTACTCCATTGATTTGGAGTAAATTTAAACATTTTATTTTTGCAAATGATCCTGCGCTAAGTGATTTAGCTTCAGATGCTCTAACATCCAGTGCAAGACCCTCTACAACATCCGTACCCTATAAAAAAAATCAATACAACTTTCATTCAATTATTTGTAATAAGTTTGACTAGAAAATACGCATGCCTATGCTTTCGTGTATGCATTGAGCTCTTACTTACCTTGTGCTGCTCAAGTACATTCCATGCATCGTCTTGATTCCAAATTCTGGTCCTCTTTCCAGGTTCTTTTGGAGACGCTTTACAGACGACCTCCCTTCCCATGTCTCGTAATAGGTCATGCATGGTTACCATCCCTTCAAATACTTTAATCAGAGACCTTTCACGGAGAGTTTCCAAAACAACTTCTGGATTGTAACGGCAACGGGCTCCTAGCACTTTTGCGACGTATTCTCTCTCTATACCAATAAAGAAGCATGCAATATCAAGGAATGCATTTTGTAGTTCACCATCCAGTGCGTCAAAACTTATTAGAAGCTTTCCTTGAATATCGTGGTGTGGAATTCTGCTCAAGTTGTCAATTTCACTCTCCCATCTATCTTTGTTTTCCCAGTACATAAGAGCTCCTATAACCTTAAGAGCTAAAGGAAGTCCTCCACAGAAATCAACGGCTTTCTTCGAAAGCTCAATATAATCTTCTGCTGGCTTGGTGTCCTTAAAGGCATGCCAGCTGAAAAGCTGAAGGGCCTCATCTGGTTCCAATTCTTTGATCTGAAATGTTTGATCTGCTTCACGAAGTAAACTTGAATATCTTGTTGTAATAATTACTCTACTTCGGGGACCAAACCAACTTCGATCTCCCATCAATGCATTTAGCTGGTCCAGATGAGCCACATCATCAGCAACAACAAGAACTCTTTTGCTACGAAGTCGTTCTTTGATCAGAACCTTTCCTCTATCAACACAATCGAAGTTTGCAACATCTTGTTTTAAAATATCGTGAAGAAGTTGCATTTGAAAAGGAACAAGACCATTAACTTGTTTTGACCTTTCATTGATATCCGAAAAAAAACAGCTTCCCTCGAATCCAAGGCAGAGTTGATTAAATACAACTTGTGCTATAGTTGTCTTTCCTATTCCTGGCATCCCATGTACGCCCACAATGCGTACATCATCTGTTGCAGTACTTAATTAGAAAGTAAGAAATATTGTGAGCAAGCCGATCCATCCCTACTAGGTGCTCGGGAACATACAAGTACTTGGGATCTAATTTATTCAACACATCCTTGATAATCTCTTTGATAAATTTTGCTTCATGCCTGCTCATAGACAAAAGCCAGTCATTTATAGCGAGTCAATTAAGCATTTTATTGTTTCACATTGAAAAAAGTAAAGTATATTGAATCCAAAAGTTTGGAAAAAAGGCATACCCATTTGCCATATCATTGAGATTCCATCCAGATAGATTTCCAGCCTCCTCAAGAGCTTTTCTCCACTCCTTCACCAAATTCTCTTCAAAACGCTCTTCATGTTTAACAAATGCTTCTGCAAAACTGCCAGTCTGTTTTCTCACATCTGAAGGATCAATGTCATAGAATATAGGAAGAGCAATCTGACCAGGTTTCTTCCTTTTGCACTTCAGAATCGCTACAAGTTCATTGAGACACCATCTAGAAGAAGCATATCCTTTTGAGAAGACAACTATGGATATTTTTGATTCCTGAACTGCCCTGAGGAGATGATCGGAGATGTCTTCTCCTCTCGGAAGTTCATCATCATCTCGAAAAGTGTGGATTCCTGCTTGGACCAAGGCAGTATATAGATGATCTGTAAATGCCTTGCGAGTGTCTTCTCCTCTAAAACTCAAGAAGACATCATAGGCCCCTTCTGGTCTAGATCGAGAAGACTCTGGCTCTGTCATGGCAGCTGCAGAAATCAAGGCGCAATCAATTACCAATGGAGCAATATAACAAAGAGTAAGCCATGTAATTCCAAAGCTATGATATTGAAATGAGGTTAATTGTATTCTTTATAAAGGCTTGCTGAGGTCAGCTTTTCTTCTCTTTCGCGAGGATGAATCGTTTTCTTCATCTTTGGATTGCTTGCGTTTTTCCTTCTGCATTTCTAAATTTAATAGAATGATATAGGATGAACTGATCAATGATTATCTATCTGAACGTACGGCTTTCAAGTTATCGTTATGAGCAAGACATGAAATTAAAACGAGAAAGAAGCAAAGAAGAGCAAGTTCAGTATAACAAAGAGTTAGCTATGAAATGGCAGCAATGGGACGGAGAAGTTTGGTGCAGAGTAAACCTATAAATAGACTAGTCAAATAATATATTCAAATAAAATCAGCCAAGTCAGGACCCCAAACAGTCTCTCTATTAACAATTCATTCAAAAGAGTTATATAATATTTTCATTATTTGGTTAAAAGAGATTCTTTAACAATATAAAAAATTACATATTAAAACCTAGCATTATCTAATTCTAATTCTATATTTTGAATTATTTTAAAGAAAAAATTATAATGTAATCTCACTATATTTTTTTTTTCAGATAAGTGAGATTTTGATATAAGAAGTTTTGGATTAATAAATTTTTTTATCAAATATTTTAATTTTTTTTATTTAGTTTAGAAATTTTTTTATTTCTATTTAGTATTATTAAACTTTTATAATTTATCTACTTGAAAAGAATAATTTTTTTTATTTTATTTTTTATTCAATATTATGAGGCTTTTCTAGTTTTTCTATTTAAATAATAATAATTTTTATATTTAGTTGTTTTTATTTTAAATAAAAGTTTTTTTTCTATTAGGAGAAAGAATTCTCTCTTGCAAATTATTTGCAATGCAATCATTTTTCTTCCCCCAGATCCTTTGCAAAGCTTCCACAACAGCTGCAGAGATTACTGCTACCAAAGTCCATTATTGTTCTCATCTTAATATTGAGCAACAACTATGTCCCACGCGTTAACATTAATGCGTTCCTTTCGTGGTGGTTGCAACAACTTCAGTTGGATCTGATGAGCTGGAGGATGTCCTCACTGAGCGTCTGCCCCTCCTTCATTGTTCTGTCTTGAACCGTTCTTCTCTCTGTACTCTTACTGTAACAATCTATTAAAGCAGTGTAAAACTATTATTTATTAACACTACCAGAAAATTGATAAATACAAACGGAAATACCGAGGGAATATTTCCGTCGGTAAATTTCCGAGGGATTTTACCGACGGAAATATTCCCTCGGTATATACCAAGGGAATTACCGAGGGAAAAAAAATTAAAACAAAGCAAAAAAAAATGATGACGTGTCATTTTTACCAACGAAATTACCGACGGAATCACCGACGGAATTTGTTCGGTCGGTGATTCCGTCGGTAAATTTGTTGGTAAATTGTGAACACTGTTCATCATGTTAATTACTAAGGGAATCACCGACGAAAAATTCCGTCGGTATTTTCCAGAGAGTAAATCACCGACGGATTGAAAAGTCGTCGGTGTTATTTGGCGGTTTTCTGAAAAAATTCAATTAATTTAAAATTTTCATTTAAATATTACAGACGGAATCACCGACGGAATGAAAAATCGTCGGTAATTTTTTGGCGGTTTCTGAAAAAAATTTACGAAATTGAAAATTTAAATTAAATATTACCGATGGAATTACCGACGGAATAATTAAAAAATATTAATATTTAATTATCCATCGGTAAAGCGTCCCAATAAAAAGCCTAAATGCCCTTATTTCACAAGAGACAGACCCGTTTCTTATTATTATTCTTCTACTTCTTCTTCTTCTTCTTCTTCTTCACTATATGTAAAAAACATCATTAAGGTATGTCTTCTTCTTCTTCTTCACTTTATGTAAAAAACATCATTTCTTATCTATTTCTTTCTCTTCTTTTCTCTCCTCATCTCCTTCTCTTTTCCTCCATGCTTGGGTATGTCTTCTTTTTCTTTCTTCTTTTATCCTCTTAGTTTTTTTTTAATTAATATGCTTAATGAATTTTTTTTTCTCCTTAGCTTCACTTGCAACTACATTAAGGTAAGCTTTTTCTTTTTTCTTCTTTTTTCATGATTTTTTTCACTATATTTGTTTTTTATTTTATTTTTAATTGTTCTTGTTCTTAATAATTGTATAAATGTTGTTGTGAGATTTTTTTTTCATATGAGATCAATTTTTAGTAGCTTTATTTATAGGATTTTTAAATATTTAGCAATTGCAACTTCATTTTTTTCATATGAATTAATTTTTTAGTTGAATTAATTTTTTTATTTTATTTATTTGTTGCAAATTTGTTTGAATTGATTTTCTTATTCTTTTTTCCAAGCATTTTGAGTATATATTATATAGTGTTAATTTATGTTAATTTAATTATTTTATAATTTAATAAAATGAATTTTTTTTAAAATGTTTTTCAATAATTACCGACGGATTTACCGACGGAAATTCCGTCGGTAAATCCATCGGTAAATCCCTCGATAATTCCGTTGGTAATAAAAAAATTATTACCGACGTGTCTGTTCCGTTGGTAAATCCGTCGGTAATAGAATTAGCAACGGATTTACCGACGGACAAAACATTACCGACGAACGATTCACCGACGGATCATTTCCGTCTTTGATTCCGTCGGTAATATAATTACCGATGGAATATGTGTCTTACACCGACGGAAAAATTCCGTCGGTAAAACTGTTAAATGTTGTAGTGTAACTTCGACAGTGTAAAACTTGGAAAATATGTAAAAGTTATTTTACTGTTGTCTTGGTTCACATGTAATAGAGTTTTTGACAATAGTATTTTAAAATACAGGGTTTGTGTTAAAGATAAACCTAAGTTTTTATTGGAGATAAGAAATAATTGTTAATTAAATTTCTATTTTATTTTTTATACAAAATTATTATCAGGCTTTTCTAGTTTTTTATTTAAAAAATAATAATTTTTCTATTTAGTTGTTTCTATTTTTATATATATAAAAACTGTAGTAATAGTATTTGGAAATAGACTTTGATATTTTGATGATTTAATAAAGAGATTCCTATAAGAGATTAAATATGTAAATATTGAGCAGCAAGCAAATTCTTTAGCCACATGTTGATCGATATTGAGCTGGAATTTGGAGTCGTAATTTCGAGGTAGTTGCTAATGGAGTATCTTTACCTGTACTCGATGAGTTGATGCCATGACAAAGGCAGAGGAAGACGATGGAGAGAGAAGCTGTAATTTCATTTTAATTTTGCAATCTTAATCAGAACAAATAATTAGTTATAATCTGTATTCAACACTAATTATCTTGCTTCATGCATACACTCATTACTTCAATTATTTTAGATTGCCAAGGGTGTTTTTCTTATTTTACACTTTAATCCCCTTTGCTTGAATCTTATCTAATTTATAAATAAGTCATTATTCAATATTGATGATTAATAATAAATTTTGTATAATTTGCGCAAGATTCTCTCATTCTCGTCAATTAATCCCAAAGCGAGGTTCCAAGATAAGCCTCAACAAACCTTATTTTGTTATTTTAAAACACTATATATGAGAGGAATAAATTCTAATTTTTAAATAAATTCTGATAAATTGATTAAATGAAAGCGTTAGAAGATCAACGGAAGAAGACAGCTAGTGGTATAATTTTTTTTATGCCTGTTGATGAATTATGAGTGGTAGAAACCTGTTGGCAAGTTTTTCACTTGTTCTTGTAAATCAATCCAATGCATCTATGAAAGATTCATGAAAGACAATGAAGACTGCTTCTTTCTTAAAATATCAATAAATCATCCACATATAGCCTATCGCTTGTGCGATGTCGGGGGCGCTTGTGAAAGGAAAAGAATTTAGGTATAATTTTTTTAATACCTGTTGGCAAGTTTTTCACTTTTTCTTGTCAATCAATCCAAGGCAAAGATTCTTGGATTAAGAGTATGTTCGATAATATGGTAGTTGTCATAACCCAATTCTGGGTTATTCCTCAAAATTCACTTTAAAAAAAAATAATAAGTAAAAAAAATTAAAAAAATAAAAAAATAAAAAAGCAAAAAAAAAAAGCAAAAACAAAAAAAAAAATATGAAAAATGCATGTTTGTTTTTATTTCAGGGATCTTTTTATAATGAGACGGCAAAAGAATAAAGAAGGATTTAATATTTTGATTGGATCACGGTGTAGAAATACAAACTTGTACGAAAGTTGTATTTCTAAATTCCGATGAAAAGACAAAATTCTTAAAACTTCTTTAACACATCATAGCCATGAAGCAGCTTACCTCAGGTAGGGTGCGTTAGGGGTGCTAATACCTTCCCTAACCACAATCAATCTCTTACCCGTGAATCTCTAATAAAACCAGTTAACCTGGGTTTCCTAGTAACCCTCAATTAAATACTAGGTGGCGACTCCCAACAAAATCAATTCCAATACCAGAGAAAAAAAACCGCCATCGCCAGGACGCGGACGCCGCGCGAGGGTTTTCCGACGTGCGACAGAATGGCGACTCCACTGGGGAGGTATTGTTTCTAACAATATTGGACTAAGCTTTGTGTATTTGATGTGTTTAAATTTTGCCATTTTTGTCTTGTTTTATTTTATCCATGCATTTTTAGAAGTGATTCATGCATCACTTGTATTTATTTTTGAAAGCACACACAAGCTTCTAAGTTAGGTGGGGAGTAGCGGTCTGCCTCATGACTTTCAGTCGGGGTTCAGATTTGTGAAACATCCAACTATGAGCTGAGCGTTTACTCGGTAATGGCGGTCACAGGGTGCCCCAACCATTCCTTGTAAACTCCTATACTGCCTTCACGAGAGGTGGTCACTAGGCAGCTCATAGACCCTTTTGAGACCAGGTAGAAAACCCACCCATGTTCACATAATGAATAGAACCTGTCCTGAGGTTGTATGTGCTATCATTTATCTGCATTGGGGCGAACCCTTCTTGAAGCATCTTGAATTCAAGACTTGTGGGTGACAGAATGATCGTCACTCCGAAAATTTTCATTGTAGAGTTTGGGCAAGAATCAAGATTCTTGTTTCATCATACAAAAGTGACGATCATATGTCACCCCTCGAAGGGCAAGTTCATCATATAGATTGCATGTTCATACATTTTCTCATGCATGCATCAGAATAAAAGGTGGGTCCCCTACGAGTCTGCAATACCCAATTTTGAGCAAAAAACATGGGAGATAAAAAACGTGCTCGTCGCAGCACTCATTTTCAAAAAGAGTTGGAGTCTCTGAACAAAAGCTTGACTTGCCTTTAGCTTACTCGAGCAAAAACTGATTCCTTCCAACTGACCTATCATCTTTGTTCAAACCCCAACAACAACTCAAGCCAAAGAAACTGGGGGCAAACATGGTCAAAAGCCTCAACACAATCCGAAGGGGAATTGCTTCGCAGAATGGAGCTAGTTTTTGTTCTGCTCAAAAAAAAAAAAACTACCCCTGCTTGATCATGCCTGCAAAAATTTCTTGATTTTTTTCAACCTATTCCAATTTTTGTCGGTAATTTGGCTCAAAATTTCACAAGAGGTTCTCTATCCAATGAGCCTTTCCTGTTAATAAAATCATTGTTTTTTTGTGTTCATGCAAATAACATACTAAGCACACCTTTGTACTTACAAAACCACTACACCAAGAATTCTTTGGTGTTTTTCCCTTTTTCCCAAAACAACAAACATGATCCCATGTTTTCACAAGGATTTTTGGGAAATCAAAGTGTAGTACAAAAACAGAAATCATATTGGTGTTTGTCCGAAATAAACGAGTTCTGAAAATTCAGGTGATTCCTTAGAGAGGTAACCATACACCTAGAAAACCCACAGAAACAAAAACACCATGAAGTGACTCCAAAAGCGGAGTTTTATTTGCATGAATAATGAGAAATCACTCTGCATACTCGCATGAAAGCAAGGCTTACCGATCCTAAATGCATGCATTTGAGATGAAGAAAGGCCATTTTTGATAATCCTTTCACAAGGCTGAAATATATCCTTTGCAGTCCTCTTTTGAGCCTAATAAATTTTTCTTGAAAAAATAACCTTGACTAGGATCACACCCTACACTGGGGGCAAGTGCCAAAACAATCCTTAATGATTGAAAGTGCCCAAACAATACTGGGGGGCATAAAGGAAAATTCTCAATCATCGAAGGTGCCCATACAAAGCTAGGGGGCATAAAAAAAATCCAAAGGATCCAAAATTCTGAGCATGAAAAAGTCAAGTCAATGCAATGATGCTCAAAATCAAATGAAGAAAACAAAAACAAAGAGAAAGAGCCCAAGCCCAACACTAGGGGGGCACCGTGGACCATTTTACAAATGAAATTCCAAGGTCCAGAAATGTATGAAAAAAGAGGTTGGGATATACGCACCAGTGATCCTTAGTCTTGAAATCCCTTAAACACCTTTTGAGCCTACGAATATCCTTTTCTTCATAGCCAAGAGCCCAAGCCTACATTACGTGCCTAATCAAGCCCTTTTTGATCAAAGGCAAGCAATTTGGATCGGTAGGCAGTGCTTTCTCATGCGAAACAAAATCATTATTCATGCAAATAAAATGAATGCTTTGAAACACGGTTCTTAATAACCCTCAAATTGATACTTCAACCTTTTGTGACCCACCAGATGTCACTTTGTGTTTTTCACATTTTCGTCGAAAGACGGTTCTCAATAACCCTCAAATTGATATTTCAACCTTTTGTGACCCACCAGATGTCACTTTGTGTTTTTCACATTTTCGTCGAAAGACGGTTCTCAATAACCCTAAAATTGAAATTTCAACCTTTTGTGACCAACCAAATGTCACTTCATATTTTTCACCAAAAAATCAAAACAAAAAGTTTTCATCACATCTGAAAACCTCTCCATAGGAATCATTTGAATTTCTTCAGAATGAGTCTGCTTTGAATCGATGTCAAAATGATTTCTGTTTGAGGAATAGCTTTGAAATTCCAAAAATTCTGCATGAAAACAACTCCTTGTAAATAACCACACCTTCCTTCATATAGCCTCATCCCCAAACCTGATTTGAATACTTGGGGGGCATGATCAAGCTGGAGGGCAATCAAAAACATCTGGTAGAGCTGGCTCCATGATTCCCTTTCTAAGAAACTATTGGGCAAAATTGGCAACTCTTGAGATAAAGGGGCGGAGGACAAAAAAGTATGATGATATCAAGTCTTTCCCAGGGGTCAATATCACAAGAGATGACTCGAGTAAGCAAGAGCGAAAAGATCCATCAAAGCTTACTATCAGAGACTCCAACTGTTGAGAAAATGAGAACTCCATGAAGAAAGGAAAACTCCATGAAGAAAAGGGGACCTACATTTCTCAGGTAAGTATACATGCATATTGATCATGATGCATTACTTTCATCTTTGACAGATCAATGTCTCACCATTACCTCCTTTTGAGTGCGCCTTGAAGCACTCACACCTTAGGTAGTGTGTTTTCTAACCCTGCCTCCTTTTTTAGTGGGCTTTCGAGCCCTCACATCTTAGGTAGTGTGCTTTCAAGCCTTATCTACCCTCTTTTTGAGTAGGCCTTCGAGCCCTCACACCTTAGGTAGTGTGTTTTCTAACCTTGCCTCCATTTATGAGTGGGCTTTCGAGCCCTCACATCTTAGGTAGTGTGCTTGCTAGCCCTATCTACCTTCTTTTTGAGTGGGCCTTCGAGCCCTCACATCTTAGGTAGTGTGTTTTCTAACCTTGCCTCCATTTATGAGTGGGCTTTCGAGCCCTCACATCTTAGGTAGTGTGCTTTCTAGCCTTATCTACCCTTTTTTTTGAGTGGGCCTTCAAGCCCTCACACCTTAGGTAGTGTGTTTTCTAACCCTGTCTCCTTTTTTAGTGGGCTTTCGAGCCCTCACATCTTAGGTAGTGTGCTTTCAAGCCTTATCTACCTCCTTTTTGAGTAGGCCTTCGAGCCCTCGCATTTTAGATAGTATGCTTTCTAGCCCTATCTACCTCCTTTTTGAGTGGGCCTTCGAGCCCTCACACCTTAGGTAGTGTGTTTTCTAACCCTGCCTCCTTTTTTAGTGGGCTTTCGAGCCCTCACATCTTAGGTAGTGTACTTTCAAGCCTTATCTACCCTCTTTTTGAGTGGGCCTTCGAGCCCTCACACCTTAGGTAGTGTGTTTTCTAACCCTGCCTCCTTTTTAGTGTGCCTTTACGCCGTCAACCATCTTAGGTAGTGCGTTTTCCAACCATGCCTCCTTTTTAGTGTGCCTTCGAGCCATCAACCACCTTAGGTAGTGTGTTTTCCAACCCTGCCTCCTTTTGAGTGCGTCTTAGAGCCCTCAACCATCTTGGGTAGTGTTTTCCAACCCTGCCTCCTTCTTTAGTGCGCCTTAGAGCCATCAACCACCTTAGGTAGTGTGTTTTCCAACCATGCCTCCTTTTGAGTGCGTCTTAGAGCCCTCAACCATCTTAGGTAGTGTTTTCCAACCCTGCCTCTTTTTAAGTGCGCCTTAGGGCCATCAACCACCTTAGGTAGTGTGTTTTCTAACCCTGCCTCCTCTTTTGAATGTGCCTTCGAGCCCTCACCTCTTAGGTAGTGCGTTGTCCAACCCTGCCTCTTTTTAAGAGCTCCTTCGAGTCCTAACCTTTTAGGTAGTGTGTCTTTCTAACCCTACCTCCTTTCGAGTGCGCTTTCTAACCCTCAAGAGGATTCATCATTCCTCAACAAGATGAGTCAATCATATCTCATCCTTGTTTTTCTTCTTTACAATGCTTACTATCTAAAGTCTCTTACGAGACTTTCTATCATAAGCATTGTAAAGAGGGGGGCAACTGTCATAACCCAATTCTGGGTTATTCCCCAAAATTCACTTTAAAAAAAAATAATAAATAAAAAAAAATAAAAAATAAAAAAGCAAAAAAAAAAAGCAAAAACAAAAAAAAAACAAAAAAAAAATATGAAAAATGCATGTTTGTTTTTATTTCAGGGATCTTTTTATAATGAGACGGCAAAAGAATAAAGAAGGATTTAATATTTTGATTGGATCGCGGTGTAGAAATACAAACTTGTACGAAAGTTGTATTTCTAAATTCCGATGAAAAGACAAAATTCTTAAAACTTCTTTAACACATCATAGCCATGAAGCAGCTTACCTCAGGTAGGGTGCGTTAGGGGTGCTAATACCTTCCCTAAGCACAATCAGTCTCTTACCCGTGAATCTCTAATAAGACCAGTTAACCTGGGTTTCCTAGTAACCCTCAATTAAATACTAGGTGGCAACTCCCAACAAAATCAATTCCAATACCAGAGAAAAAAAACCGCCATCGCCAGGACGCGGACGCCGCGCGGGGGTTTTCCGACGTGCGACAGTAGTGATTGTTTTTTAAATAACTTGTAGTACTGAAATACATGTTAATATTTTTTTTTAAAAAAAAATTACTTTTAACATCATCATATTAAAACAATTCAAAATATATAAATCATATTAAATTTTAGCAAAATCATAATAATTTTGTTGGAAATGCCGTTTCAACCATGTCCCAGACGGTTCCTAAAGCTAGAAAGCTCTCATAGTAGGTGATCAATAAGTTCCCACTTTCACATTCAGTAAATGAAACACATTAGAAGACTTGAAAAGTACTCGTTTTTGCAGTGTAAGAGTATTAAAAAAATAAAATTATTTCAAATTAATTTTTTATTATTTTTAAATCATCGAAAATAAATTTTTAAAGAAATAAAAAAATTATTTAGATGCAATCGTTCACATGTAAACAAGTTTTTTTTTCCATCTTTAATTGTTTTTTAATTTTTTTAATTTTATTTCAAACATAAATTATACTATACCAAGGAGAAAGCACAGAAAACAAGGATGTTGAATTGCTTTCTATTCAATTGCAGGAGAAAGCACCACGAAACTTGGAATTTCGAGATGTTAATCCTCCGGTTTCAAGATGTCCTCGAACCTTCAAGTAACTAGCTATTCTTAAAACCCCTAGAAAACATTTCATAAAGTGGGATTGGCATTAGTTTACATTTTATAGCGTGTTTGTTTTTTTTGGTAAATTTTATGGTTGTGTTTTTTAAAAAATAAGTTTTTAAAAAATATAGGTTAGATATGGTTAGTTAGATTTAGATACGTGTTTGGTAAAAATTATGGTTGAAATTTATATATAGCAAAAAATATTTATAAAATGTTACGAAACACAATTAAAAAAGCATATAAAAATTGCATTTCCAACTCAATTTTTTAGTGAACCTCGCAGTACAAAACGCAATTTGGTTTGTTACCAAACACCTTGTTGCATTTGTTGTACTGCAAACATAAAAGCAATTGCAAAACAAACGCACCCATAACTACTCGCAATCAATGGAGGACCATATTAAAAATATTTGAGAGTGGTAATAATTATTTTTCAAAGTGTTTTTCGTCTAAAAATACATCAAAATAATATTTTTTTATTTTAAAAAAATTATTTTTGACATCAGCACATTAAAATGATATGAAAACACCAAAACACTATTAATTTAAAGTAAAGAAAAAATTAAAAAATTTCAATTTTTTTCAAAAATATTTTTTAAATACAAAAACAAACAAGCTCGAGAAGTTTAAACTATAGTAACGGGAGTCGAACATTTTCGAATATGTAGGGGTTAAAATATAGATTATCTTATATTTTAGTGGCTGCCAATTAGGGGCCGGTAGAATTTAGAAAATCAGAACCCTAGTTGAATGAATAGTATCACGAGTTTTAAAAGCGCTTTTGAAAAAATTTGAATTTTATTTTATTTTTTTATTTTCTTCAAATTAATAATTTTTTAGTATTTTCAAATCATTTTGATGTGTTGATATCAAAAATCATTTTTTAAAAATTTAAAATATATATTATTTTGATGTATTTTCGATTGAAAAACACTTTAAAAAACAACCGCAATCACACTTCCAAACAAGCCAGTCAATGCAAGGCAGAAGCAGTAGGCTCAACCTATCCTGTGATCAGACTAATCAAATTATACTATATTTTTTAAAAAGACATAAAAAAACAATGTGTATTTATATAGATTCATTGCATTGTAAACCATAATGTAGATATAAAGTGTTTGCACCGTGGATAATACTGTAGCCCAATGGGGACGTTGTCTTGACTATGTTTTAAGTTAAAAAGTGTTTCTAGAAGGCGTTGTCTTTTTTATTTTCTATGCCAAAAGCTGCTGGGTCTGGCTTGACTATCAGACCCAATACTATGGGTTAGGTTTTTTTACTTGATGTCAAAGAAACACATTAGCTTCATGTATACCGTTAAAGTGCTAACGGGTTTGGCTTGGCAGCCACATCAAGGTTTGGCTTCGTAGCCACACCCAAGGATGACCCAAGAAGACTGGGTCTGGTTCCATAGCTAGACTCAAGGAGATTGAGTCTCGCTCCGCCACCTTTTTCCTTTGAAAGTATTTCTAATTTTATTATTTTTTCTCTTCATATTTTTTTCCTATTTATTTATTTTTCATACGGTAAACAGAAAATTATACAAAAGTTAGGTAATAATTTTTTTTAATTTCAGATTGGGTTGAATTTCTTTATCAAAACATGTTTGTTTTTGCATTTCAAAAAAAATTGACAAATTTTGATTTTTTTGTTAATTCAAATTAATATATTTTTAATTTTTTTATATTATTTTGATGTGATGATATAAAAAAATAAAAAAATAAAAAATTGTATCTCAATATATTTTTTAAAAAATATATTTTAAAAACTAACCGTTATGTAATAATATAATAACTAGCATATTGACCCGCACTCCCTAAGGGCTCAATATCAATTTTTTTTCAAATGTAAAAATGCTTGAGTTGGGTTAAAATTATGGAGTGTATTTGTATCATCATTATCTTCAAATAAAATATTTTCTACCATAGCACCATGAATAGCGCATAGCAGAGCAACCCCCAATATGCTAACAACTAATTTCTTTTATTTTAATATTTTTCCTTTTAAGATATTTCCAATTTTTTTTCCACTTTAATTGTTTTTATTTTCCCTTATTTAATTTTTTTCATACTATAAAGATGAAATTGATGAACATTTTTTCATATTCTATAAAAGTTGGGTGATGATAAGTTCCTTTTTGTTTGAGGTCGGGTTAAATTTTTTTATTAAAACAAAATGTTTGTTTTTGCATTTCAAAAAAGATTATTATTTTTTCTTTACTTTAAATGAATTTTTTTGATGTTTTTGTATTATTTTGATGTGATGATATAAAAAATACATTTTACAACATACAAAATATTATCTCAAAATATTTTTTAAATAAAATATTGTAAGAAATAATTATTTAATAATATAATAACTAGCATATTGGCCTACGCTCTGTAGTGGGTTAATAACAATGTTTTTTAAATGTAAAAATGCTCGAGTTTGATTAAAAGCCTGAAATGTATTTATAGCATCGTCATCTTTAAATGAAATATTACTTACAGTAGCACCATATATAACACATATTAAATATACAAAATGTGCAAAATTTGAAAGAAATAAGAAATCATGTGCAAATTATACAAAATTTGTTATTAATTATCAAGATTTATTATTGATCGTCAATATTGAATGATGGTTTGTTTTATAATATAAATTATGTTTGAAATAAAATTGATAAATTTAAAATAATTACAAGAAAAAAAAATATTCAAAATTTTTTAAAACGCCATTTCCGCTGGAAAAACAAAAAATAACAAGAATACGAAAATGTCTCTGGTATATACTAAAGTATACCAACTTGTGTTTAATAGAAGGAACAGTTTATACACTCTTGTTGTGCTGTTTTATTAATCAACCAAGTTGTACATATATAGCTTTAAGAGAAACTAATCAACACCTAAATACAAGGAAGGATAAGACGAAGACTCCTAGTCTTAAGGAAGTTTGAACTGTTGCTGAATACAAGGGAGTTTAAACATGAATGATTTGATCTTAATTCTGATAATATTGATCTTCATTCTGATATGCCCCCTCAAGATAGGCCACGACTAGAGAGGCCAATCTTGTCACGCAAATTCTGAAATTGAGATCGAGGCAGAGGTTTAGTGAGAAGATCAGCAAGCTGATCTGCTAAGGAAACGTGTGCCACACGTAGAACACCAGTTTGCACTTGGTCACATAGAAAGTGATAGTCAATGGTTACATGCTTCATCCTGGAATGAAAAACCGGATTGGAACTTAATTGTGTGGCTCCAATATTATCGCAGTAGATGACTAGAGTGTGGAGCAATGTAACGCAAAGCTCTGAGAGTAAGGAACGAATCCAACACAGTTCAGCTGCAGTAGCAGCAACTGATCTATATTCTGCTTCAGTAGAGGACCTGGCTACAGTTTTTTGTTTCTTGGAGCTCCAGGAAATGAGATTGTTGCCAAGATAAACAAGGCTGGCACTGGTAGAAGAGTAGTCATCTTTGTTACCTACCCAGTCAGCATCCGAGAAGGCGTGAAGTGAGTCTGATACAGCATGAAGGGAGAGTGGAGAGTTGCGTTTAAGAAGAAGTCCATCATGTGGTGTGCCACATAGATAACGCAAAATCCGTTTAACACAATTCCAGTGCTCATCAGTTGGAGCATGCATGAACTGGGACATTCTATTAACAGGAAAAGAAATATCCGGACGAGTTAGTGACAAGTATTGAAGGCTGCTTACAACTGTTCTGTACTTAGTGGGATCTGAGAGAAGCGATCCTGAGGATAATGTAAGTGAAGATGAGTGCGTTGGCAGTGGAGTAAGAACAGGTTTTGACATTTCCATGTGTGTTTTATCAAGCAGCTCCTGGATATATCGACACTGGGAAAGGAGAATGCCTTGACGTTGAGGAATAACTTCTACACCAAGGAAGTAGGAAAGATTGCCAAGATCTTTGAGAGAAAACCTTTTAGCGAGACAAGCAACAAACTGAGATACAAGGTCTGCATTATTACCCGTTAGTATAATATCATCTACATACACTAAAAGGTATAGCAGTTTAGTATCAAGTTGCAGAATGAACAAAGAAGTATCAGAATGTGAATTTCTGAAACCAGAATCCACGAGAAATTGACGCAACTCCTGATACCAAGCCCTGGGAGCTTGTTTGAGGCCGTAGATAGCCTTGTGAAGTTTACACACATGAGTTGGATTATTAGAGTCGATGAAGCCAGGTGGCTGAGCCATGTAAACTGTTTCTGCTAAGGTACCTTGGAGAAATGCATTGTTGATATCTAATTGGCGAAGAGACCAACCATTTGTAACTACAATACTGAGCACCAGGCGAATAGTGGTTGGCTTAATTACTAGACTGAAGGTCTCCAGATAATCCACACCCGGTCTCTGATGAAAACCTTTGGCCACAAGGCGTGCTTTGAACCTGTTAACAGAGCCATCAGGATTGCGCTTGATGCGAAATATCCACTTACAGCCTACAAGGTTGTTCACATTAGTTGGAGAGACAAGTTCCCATGTTCTATTGCGAACAAGGACATTGTATTCGTCTGACATAGCATTTCTCCAGTTGGAATCTTAGAGAGCCTGGGCAACAGTTGATGGTTCTGAATGTGAGGAAGAGATTAACTGTGTGTGAAGGTTTAGTTTTTGAATAGGTTTAAGGATATTATTTTTGGCACGGGTAGTCATGGAATGGCGAGGAGGTGGTGGGGAGGCTGGTTGTGAAACAGGGGAGGGAGGTGATGAAGAGTCAGCTGATAAAGTTGGTGATGAGGTAGTAGTAGCAGGAGGCAATTCTGGTGCAGGTACGGCTGGAGTGTAAGAATGCGGCTGGGATGGAAGGGGAACAGAAACTGTAAGAACTGATGGCAACCATGAAACTGCTGTAATGGAAGTGGGACGTGGAAGCATGCTGTGAAGATTAGTATAAGGAAAAACAGCCTCTACAAACTTGACATGACGAGAGACAAAAGTTTTGGAAGTGGATGGTTCAAAACAAAGATATGCATGTTGAGATAACGAGTAGCCAATAAAGACACAGGGTTTGGATTTGGGTTCTAATTTGTGGGATGAATATGGACGAATCCATGGATAACATAGGCAACCGAAACTTTTTAACCTGGAATAGTTGGGTGTTGTTTTGAAAATTAATTCAAATGGACTAGAGAGATTTAAAGTTGGGGTAGGCATCCTATTAATGAGGTAAACAGCAGTACTAAAGGCATAATTCCAGAATGTTAATGGAAGGGATGCATGCGAGAGTAGCGTGAGGCCAGTCTCAACAATGTGACGGTGCCTACGTTCAGAATATCCATTTAGCTCAGGGGTATGAGGTGGTGTGGTCATATGAGTGATCCCAGCTTTAGAAAGAAAATTTTTGAGGCCTAGATACTCTCCCCCATTATCAGTGTAGAGAGTGATAATGCGGTGATGAAAATAATTCTCAACAATGGCTTTATAACGTGTAAAAACTTCATGAACATCAGATTTGCGTTTAAGGGGATAAAACCAAACATATTTGATAAAGTGATCAACAAATATAACATAGTATTTGAAGCCATCAGAAGACAGAATTGGAGACGTCCAAACGTCAGAGAAAACAATTTGCAAAGGATGTGTTGATATAAGTGAGGAATTAGAGAATGCTAACTTATAACTTTTATTGCAGAGGCATGCATTACATGAGAAATTAGAAGTGTAATAGACGAAGACGATTCTAAATGAGAACTAATGAGGATGTGTTTTAAAATAGGAAATGCTGGATGTCCTAAGCGACTATGCCAGGTCGTGCATGTGGTTTTGGTGGTGGAGAAGGCTAGAAGTGGTGGAGATTGTGGTTTGAAAGCCGGACATTCATACACTCCGTCCTTAACACTGCCCTGGAAGAGAATTGCCCCCGTTTAAAGATCCTTCACATAGAACAAAGATGGTAAGAACTTGACAGAAACTTTGTTAGTGATGCAAAACTGATAAACAGAAATCAAGTTTCTCTTCATAGTGGGTACACATAAAACATTAGACAATTTAAAGGATGATGTAGGAGATGATAAATGTGAAGAACTGGTGTGTGTAATTGGAAGAGTGTTACCATCGCCTATCATAACATCATCGGATCCACTGTAAGGAGAGTGCAGAGATAAATTCTCCAAATCTGCTGTCACATGGTGATAGGCACCACTGTCGAGTAACCATGTAGGAGAGGTGGATGTGGTGTTGGCAACAAAGTTTACACGTGGCTGCCAAGGGGAAGCTGAGTTGTGTGCTGCTGAAGGCTCATTATTGGAGGCATGAATCGGAATGAGCTGAAATGAAGGACAACGTTTGGCTGTGTGACCCTGAATACCACATATTTGGCAGAAGCCTTGATATTGGCGCAGGGGAGGGCGGGTAGGACGATAGGAAGGGCGAGTGTTTGAGGTGAAGGGAGGCCTGAAAGTGGTGGGAGGGGAAGAACGCCAATATTGTGGATTGGCAGGGGATGGATGAGGAAGGCGAAAAGTGGAGGTTGGGCGATTACCACGCCATGCATGTTGGAGTATGATCAAAATATTTTTCCAAAAATGAAATGCTAAACATCTCCTGACTTCAGAACAACAAAGAGACAAATAAAAGACATGTTTCGTTAAAGAATGAGATGTGATCCCAAAACAAATTGCAAAATGACAAAATTCCATAACAATATAACTGACAATTCATCGCCATTCTTGGACCAGCTTTCTTAGCAAGCATTTTCAATCACTTGTCATTCTGAAGATGTTCGTGGGACAATATAGCCAATGACATCACCTTTCACAAACTCAACTTGCCTCTTGCTCATCCACCTCCAGAGTCATCTCTCATCATGGTTTTGGAATCCATGACAGAACCTTCAATCTTTCCCTTCTTTATAGCTTGTTCAATTCTTTCAGCAATCCTCACAACTTCATGTAAATGTTGAGCCGAGCTTCCTATTAAATGCGCATAATAAGGGGATTGAAAGGTGTTGGCAAACAACATCACCATTTCTGTATCTATCAGTGGAGGTTGAACATATGTTGCCTTATCTCCCCATCTTTGCGCATATGCCCTCACAGACTCTTGGTTTTCCTTCTCCATAGACATTAAGATGGTTCTGTCAGGAGCAATTTCAAAATTGAACTTATACTGCTTAAGAAAAGCCTCCATCAAATCTTTCCATTTCTTAACTTTAGCATTGTCCAACCTCATATACCAGCTTAGGGCAGATCCCGTCAGCCTATCTTGGAAAAAATAGATCAATAGCTTATCATCATAAATCACCTCAGCCATTTTATTGCGGTAAGATCGAAGGTGAGTGTTTGGACATTCCAATCCAGTGTATTTGATGAACTCTGGTATCCTAAAATTCTTTGGTACTATGATGTTTGGTACCAAACACACTTCAGCTGCTCGCATGGGATCAAACCAATCTTTACCCTCAACTGCTCTTAATCTTTCTTCCAAAGCAGACAACTTGTCATAGTTCACAAAATCAGTGGATCTATTGCTAGGGGGTCCATCTGTTGTTAAATCCATGGTGATGGGAGCTTGACTTGACGGGATAAGGGTGATAGGCACAAAATTTTGTTCTGCTGTTGAATCTACCCCCAAGTTTTGAGATGTCCCTGGGATGTGGATTGATGGTGTTTTCACAGGAGGTTGTGCAAAAATCCTCTTTCATTTTTGGAGCTCAACACTTGTTCAAGCATATTTGTAAGTCTAGCTACTTCACCTTTAATGCTCTCAATTTCATTTTGATAATGAGCCTCCAATTGAGCTCTTTCTTCATTATCCATCTTTCAGGTGTAGCAAATCTTAGATAGGGGACCTATGTTTCAACCTGATGGTATGTATGATAAATGTATGAGTATGTTTCTTATATGATGAGCTCGCCCTTCCAGAGTTGACACATGGTCGTAACCCTAAGAATTTTGATTTTTGCGCCACAATGGAAATTTTCTAAGTAACGGCCATTGTGTCAACCACAAGTCTTGAGTTCAAGATGCTTCAGGAAGAGTTTACTTTGATGCAAAACAAAAACTAAAACACACAACCTAAGAACAGGTTATATTCATTAAGTGAGACAAAAGGTTGGTTGACTATCTAGTCTCAAAAGGGTCTCATATCTGCCCAGTGACGATCTTCATAAAGACAGTGTGGGGGCGTTGCAAGGAACAGTTAAGGCACGTATGCCCACCATTACCAAGCAGGCACTCAGATATGAGTTGGGTGTTTCACGCATCTGAACCCTGACCAATAGTCATAAGGCAGATCGCTAATTCCCCACCTAACTTAGAAGCTTGTGTGTGCTTTCCAAAAATTAAAGTATGTGATGCATGAAGCAGTTATATACAATGCATGAATATATATGTACAGAAATTAAAGCATGTAAAATAAATAAATAAATAAAATAATCTTATTAACAGAAAACACGCAAACTAAACAAAACACAGTTATCAGACAAAAACAAAGCTTAGTCCACAAGGTCCCCAGTGGAGTCGCCATTCTGTCGCACGTGTGCGGCGTCGTGGCGAAAACATCCACCCTCAAAATCTTATCTAATGTGGCAAATGTGGGAGACAAGGGATTCTTGTCTTTTATTAGTGGAAAAATGGAACGGGAGTCGCCACCTAGTATTTTGGTCACTAGGAACCCTAACTGGTCTCAGAGATCGGGTACGGGGACTGATTGCGTAAAGGGAAGGTATTAGCACCCCAAATACGCCCTACCTAAGGTAAGCTGCATTGTTTTATTGTCTGATAAAATCTAAGGTCTTGTCGTGTTTTCTAGTTATTGGTCCGTCTATGGTTTAAGAAAAGTCCTCCTCGGTAAAGAGATCCTTATCTTATCGGGTAATTCTGACGTCAACAAAAGAATTTAATATCCGGAATACGTCTTACATATAAGGTCATAACCCCAGATATTAAAAGAAAAAAAAATAATGTTTTTAAAATTTTTGAAATATTGGCCTAGTTCTCGTGACTTTAATAAATTGGTTATTAAAGCCAAAATGCATGCTAATACATATTTTTGAAATTTTATTTGTTATATGAAAATACAATATGATTTTTTATTAATATTATTTTTGAGAGACTTGGCCGTATGCATGAAGACAAAAATATTTTTTTATATCTTGACGAAAACTGGGTATTTTAATACCGAATTTGTATCTTTACAGTATAAAAATACAAACCGATATTGATCAAAATACAGTAAAAAATATACGAGATAATCATGAATTTTTGAAAAGATTTTTTTTGGAATTTTTTTTTGGGCTGGACCCAGCTGGTTTCTACCCGCAAGCGTGCGTGAACAATTCACGCACGCCTGCTACAGTCACGGTATAATTAATCTTCAAGTGCACAGTATTTGTGCATTATCTGCAAAGTTGGAGAAGTTTACCTGGAAGTAACGAAAGCAACGACATGCTTTGGACCTCCATCTTCTCCTTTTCGTTTGTTTTTTTTTCTTCCGGTTCTTCTGGTTCTTCCTTTTTTCTGTTTCTGTTTCTGTTTCTGTTTGCCGTCTCTCTCGTTTTTTTCTTCCCTGTTCCCTGGTGCAGCTGGAGGCGAAGCTGGTGCTTGGTGACGAAGACGATGGCTGGCAATGCTTCTTTCTGTGTTTTTTTTTTTTCTGTCGTTCTCGCCCCCCTCTCTGCACTGGCTTCGTTGTGGTGGTGCTGCTCTCGTTGGTTTACAGTGGCGCTTCGCCGTTGCAGACGCAGATGACAGTGTGGAAGGGCTGTTCCACCAACACTGCTTCCTCTCCTCCTATTGTTTCCTCTGTTTTTTCCCTTTGCTGTCCCGTTCCTCCTCTTCCTTTTCTTTCTCCTCACTGTCACCTCTCCTCCGTCCTTTTTCCCCCTCAGTGTTTCAGCCACCTCTTTTTCTTTTCTTTTCTCCTTTCTTTCTCCCTCTCTGGTTCTCTCAAACGTCCCCTGGAACTGCTGCCTGAAGATGAAGACGAAGTTGAGGGTGATCAGTGCTGTGATCGAGCGACTTTTTTTTTTCTTTCCTTCTGCTACTGTTTTCATTCCTGCACTCTTCTTCTTCTTTGTTTCTGATTTTCTGAAATGACGAAGGACGATGGCAACGCTGGTTCTGATCTCAATGATTTCCTCTTATTACATTATTTCCTTCTGCTTTTCTGATCTTCACTCTTCCCAGCTCCTGTCTGTTTTTCCTTCTCTCCTACCTCTTGTTTTCTTTCCCTGGCTTTTATAGCCAGAGGATGCAGACGTTTTCCGGCAACAGAGTAATGGCCGGCGTACATCATGGTAGCCGTGAAACATGCCCCCTTGATTGAAGCAAATCGCGCCTTCGCCGCTGCAAATTTTTCTCGGCCAGCTCACGTAACGTCTTCTAAAGAAGACAGTAAACAGTGTTGGATAAAACCGCACCGTTTTGCAATTTTAAATGATATTTTAGATTTGGTCCTTGGATGTTAATGAAATTTTGTAATCAAGCCCCCCGGAAAAATTGTAATTAGACCCCTTGATTTTAGTGTCTTTTCTGATTTAGTCCTTGTTTTTGGATTGTTTCAATTAAGTCCTAATTGACCATTAAACTTCAATAATTATGCAATTAAGCCCCTGATTTGACCAAATCAACTCTTCAAAATTATAATTGGACCCCAGAACTTTAATTTCTTCCAATAAAAGCCTAAATTGACTTAAGAAATCAATTATCTTGCAATCAAACCCTCCATAAATTCAATTAAACATTGGATAAAATTTAATTGAGTCCATAAACATCTGATTTTGGACTTTTCTTCCTCAAATTGAATTTTCCTTATCAACATGGTTTTTACTGTCAAATCTCAATTCTTGTATTTTTGAACCTCCTCAACCAATTCCTAGCCATTTTATGGTAGTTCCAGCATCCTTCTTTCACTCTTTTTTTATTCCTTCTGAATATATTTTTTTGATGTGTATTTTTTTGTATTTTTTTCATTTTTTGTGGGGAACCCAAAAATGGGTAACATCAATCGAGACCATCCAGAATTTTTTCAGTGAGGTCTTCTGGATCCATGGGTGCACCTAATATAGCCAATTCATCAGCACTGGCTTTGACAGAGGGAAGAAATTCAGTAATGGTCCGAGATCCTTTGGATGGATTTTTGAGCTGGTTTTTAACTTGTTTGATGCGGCCACGTGAAGGTTTAGCATACGTGTTTGCAAGGATCGTCCATGCTTCTCGAGCAGTCCCTGCACAAGCAATAAAGGGAATAATGGTAGGAGAAATAGAGCCAATCAAGGCATTAAGCAGAAGCTTATCCTGACGAATCCAAAGTTTATGAGAGGGATTTGTTGTGGTGATGTTGTCTGCAGTAATGGTGTTGGGAGGGCATGGTGTTGATCCATCGATGTATCCAATGAGATCATATCCAATGAATAAAGTTTCAAACTAAAGCTTCCAGGAAATGTAGTTTGTGGATGTGAGTTTGAGAGGTGTTTGTGCAGTGGTATTTATTGTAATGAGAGGAACCTCATGGTGTGGAAAGCTGGAAGAAGAGATAGTAGCTGCTGAGTCGATTTGTGTGGTCATGTTTATGTTTTGAGCAAGAGGATCGACAGTTTGTGACAGAAGAAAGAAGAAACTAATGAAGAATAGAATTAGGCAGCTCTGATACCATAATAGAAGGAACAGTTTATACACTGTTGTTGTGCTGTTTTATTAATCAACCAAGTTGTACATATATAGCTTTAAGAGAAACTAATCAACACCTAAATACAAGGAAGGATAAGACGAAGACTCCTAGTCTTAATGAAGTTTGAACTGTTGCTGAATACAAGGGAGTTTAAACATGAATGATTTGATCTTAATTCTGATAATGTTGATCTTCATTCTGATAGTGTTTTCTTTACTCTTTTCCAATTCTTAGGTTTTTTAAATGTTCAAGTTGCCCTTTCTCAAATGCAAGTGGGGTCCGTCGACGGTAAAGATTCAGATGTTTTTCGTATTCTTGTTAATTTTTTTTCCAGAAATGGCGTTTTAAAAAAAATTGAGTATTTTTTTGCGTGGAATTATTTTAAATTTATCAATTTTATTTCAAACATAATTTATATTATAAAATGAGCCATTATTAAATATTGATGATTTATAACAACATCCTTGATGAAGAAGTTTATGAAGTAAAATGCATTAAGTGTTATCTGCCTTGTAGTTTTATAGTTATCCTTGATGATTTATAACAACATCAATATTGATGATTTATAACAACATAAATATAGCGGAAACCATTCTAGAATTTTCCCACAGCACCTACAGGGGTGTGGAAGACCAATTACAATAGCAAAACGGTGCGTTTTAAGGGAATTAATGAAACGGTGCGTCTTAGGAAATTAATGAAACGCTGCGTAAACTTGTAACGGTTACTTAATTTGAATTCAAAGAGCAATCCTCTTCTTCTCCCTGTTTGGCTGGTAACATCATGCACCGGGTGGAAGTCAGCTACAATGTTTTTAAATATCTTTTTTCTGTCTGTCCCTTGAGCTTCTATTTGTTTGCTGAGAAAGATGGAATCTCATGTCTGACTATATCTAACTCAATAACCGATCTTTGTTGTCCTTTTTCTTGCACGTCCACCCAATAGCTGCAGTTGTCATAACCTAGAAAGATGTTTGTAAATCCAGACTAAGAGGTTGGTTTGCAACTTTTCCATCATTTACAGGCTCCAATTGGCTGTGAAAGCCTTTTGAGTGCACTGTATCTTATCACCGTTTGTCTTCATCAACGAAATTAACCATTTCAACTCTTTTTTTTTTCCTTCGAAAAATACATGTACCAAAAATATGTAAAGAAGAAAAAAAAGAGAAAAATCTGCATCGCCAAATGTGTGCAAAGTCCATTTGTTACTTGCCTACCAATTGCCTTAGGCAAATCTCATCAATTTCAGTAGAGCAAATGTCTTGATAAATATCTGTTGATTTTCCAGTATCCCGAAATCCGAAGCTATTTACCCAGATATCCTACAGCTCAAACAACATTGGTGCTCAATTCAAAAGCATTATATGAAGTTGTCAGACATGAGACGAGAGAGATGTTATTAGTGATGATCTATTGTGGCAGTAAAATCCCAGTTATCAGAAATCATTCCCAACTCTTACCTACGAAAGATAACGATAACAAGGTTTTGAACTAGCATTGAGACAAAGGAAGGAAACACAATGAATGAACACGTGAAAACCAAGATGAAAATAAAAATTCATTAATTCTGCAACACCAAAACAGCCATGAAAATTACATTACATGGCTTGTAGAATATGACAGAGGTTAAAACTTCTTGAACTTTACGTGTTCCGAATCATTTTACTGTAGAATCCACCGCTTCAAGGCCCCTTGTGCCAGGGGTCTCCAAACCATCTTTAATCTATGAACAGAGCTTTGAATCAAGTGATGACAGACCAAGTTCAATAACTTTATTTAAAAGCTTAGCAAATTGATCTGGCTAGGCTAAGGCCAGGGCAGGGAGCACATGGAAGGTGCTGAGAGATGAATGTGTTCTGCGATAACAAGGTTGCTATCAATATCTCACATAATCCAATTCAATATGACCGATCAAAACATGTAGAGGTAAATCGATATTTTATTAAGCAAAATCTAGAGGCAAAAATCATTTGTTTCCCTTTTGTCAAATATACAGATATACTCACCAAGGTAGTATGTTAATGGAATTTCTACAACTCACTTGACAAGTTTAACATTTAAGATTTGAATACACCAACTTAAGAGGAGTGTCGGCATGAGCTGTCATTGAGAGATTATAGGATGAAGCTATCATAGAGAAATCCTAGGAATCATCTAATTTAAAGGGACAAACATAATTGTTAGTCTATTTATGTGTCCCCAAGGGGCGTAGCGTGATGGCAAAGGGTTTGAGATCTGCACAGCAGGTCTCGAGTTCGAGTCAGGGCGTACACCTCTTGTAAGAGCCTGGGACAGCCGGGGTTTTACTCACTCACCTGAGCCCACAAAGTGCGCTTTCCGGAGGGTGCGGTTTCCTCGAATCCAAAAAAAAAAAAAATTTCCTTGAGTATTAATAGACTAGCAATTCTTATAAAGAGAGACACATAAATAAAAGATATATTTTAAATTATTGTCATTTTGAATATCAATTCTTAGTTATTTATTGTTCTCCTCGGTTTTTATATATCAAAATTTAGTTTTTTACCAACCAATTCTTATCAAGACATTAAAATTTCTCATCATTCATATTGAATACATGAGGGGTTGCATTTATAAAAAAACTCCCTTTTTAATCATCAATTTGAACTCAATACTAATATAACAACAATATGTGAGTAAACTCACTTGTCAATTTCAATCAACACAACAAAGTGTTTCAAAGCCGTGTAGTGTTTTTTATCTTCACTTTGCATTGTGTATTCTCTCATAAATCTTTGTAGTTTGAAACAATTATTTTAAAAAAATTCTAAATTTGGTCCTCAATGGTCTCTGGCATTATTTCACCCTTTCGACCCCAAATTAATTCCAAGTTGCCTCTTTTTTTTTATGAAGAAAAGGTTGAATTGAAAAATAAAGAACCAAAGTGAAAAACAAGAAGAAAAGATGTAGTAATTTCAATTTTGATATGAAAAGCTTAGTTTGGTTCCAAATCTTTTCTAGTTAATAGTTTATTGGTCTTTTTAGTTGTTAGAAATTCATTTTTGATACCAAAATTTATTTTTTTTATTTTTAGTTTTTTTTTTCATGAGAGGAAAAAAAAATTGCTAGATTCTGGTGTAAAGAGAAAATGTTATTGTTGATTGTTATTCCGACTACTAAAATAGTAAATCTTGATGTTAATAAATTCTATTTGTTCATAGAAGTACTATTTTCTAAGAATACAAGGACAAGTTAATTATTTTCTAAATTAGATTATTGTCATAGAGTTTCTTTAGGTTTTAACTATCCAAGTTTAGTGTTTTTAACAATGTTTTTTTTTTCTTTATTTAATAATAATCCAAGATTTATTATTAATTAGTGCTAATGCCATAAAGCTAATGACATGCTGACAAGAAGAAAAAAAAACTTGTACATAAAAAAAGGCCAAAAAGAACAAAAGTTGTATATAAAAAAAAAACCAAAAAATAGTAAAACCATGCAATATTATAGCCAGAATTTACTTATCGAGTCCAGAATCATGCCCTAGACTTATCAACTTCTTTTCCAACTAAAATTTTTTTGTTGAACTTATATGGGCATCGGTGTCTACCTTATATGGAAAGAAAGGAACAAGTGGATATTTAAAAAAAAGTGCTTGGAGGTTGATAGAGTCTTTAAGAGATTTCAAATCTTATTCTACACAATATTCCATTTCCATGCTGCGAACCACTCCCGACTGGACATTAACTGAGTTTATTTTTCTTTTTCTATTGGGGTTGCAAGCCTCCTATTAATGACCCTTGTGTGTTTCAGTAGCTATTGATGGTTCTTCTATGTTTCAGCTGCAAATTGCGTTAGCTGTTTGTTTTTTTTTTGGGTGGAATTCTTTTTGGTTGGTTATCTTTGGCACCTATTGGATCTTGGGTTTCTTAACTAACCGATATGATACTTTTGGTTCTCTCTCCAGGTTGATGTCTCCATGTATTTTTTATGAATGTAAGCATGTTCCCTTTTGCCTCTGATTTTGTGTGTGTATATATATATATATATGACTTCCTGATCTATTTCATTTTAATCTATTATATTCAAAGACTCTTTTGTTGAACATTCAAGGAGGACAAACTCTGACTTGTACATTTGTTCCTCAATAATTGTCTCGAGACGAGTTTATTCAGCACCTACTAGACTCCTGGGTGACAAACTATGAACACTATTACATTTTACTGTTCAACCCATATAAGATTCCACCCCATTTCCATAAAAAAAAAAATGGATCGGTCTAGATCTCTTTATTAGGTGATGTCATGATGATCGTCCATTTCCTATTCCTATTCAACATTTTTAATCGGGTGGAATTCTTGTTTACGAGGCGCAATCTGAAGATAGACCTAAATTCTTTAATCTTGATTGTACTTGCTCGGCTTGTACTGACTATGAAATATTATAGCCAAAACTAACAAGAATTTACATATTAGACTTTCAGAACTTTCCTTGTGTATCAATAGTTTTCATCAATTATTTTAAATTATAACATTAAATAATAAAGAACCAACTCAAATACTATACCCCAACTAACAATCTCTTTCTACAAAATTAATTTATTTCTAAATAAGATAAGGATTTCATCTTTTTGGAGCATACATAGAAGAAGTGAGTAAAAAATGAAACAATATTCATCAAAAATTGTAATTTGAAAATATAAATTACATCATGGATAAGTTGTACATGTGAGTTTTTTGTCATCACCAAAAATTCTGATGGAAAAGATTACAAAAAGCATTTAAGACAATAAATACATATCAACTCGTCAGAAAGAAGTCTAAAGAGATGTACCCTACTAATTTGGAGTAACTTTAAGTGTCTCTCTGAAATTGATCTTGTACTCAGTGATTTATCTTTTAATGCCCTCATTTCCAGATATCTCTTTGATTCCCTAAAAAACCAACAAAATTCAGCAGAACTTCCAAGAAAGTTAAACATGCATGATTTTATATGTATTTTGTTATTATAAACAAATCCCCTTTCACTTTTAATTAAAAAACGTACTTTATAATAAAAAAAAGGTTAGTATTACATCATTTTTGTTTTTGTTTTAAAATATCAAATTTGAAATAAAATATAAAAAACATTAATCAATTTTTTATTTTAATGAAAAAAATAAAAAAAAATTAGTTTTCAATATTTTCTAAATAAACTTAAGTGATTTTAACAAATTATGTTAGTGATTGTTGGCGTTTCGCTTTTCAAAAAAAAAAAACAATTCAAAATCAAAACATATAAGTTTTCAATTTTTGTTTTCAAGAATTTACAATTTTTATCAAGAAATAAAAAAAAATAAACAATAAAATCAATCAGACTTTAAATATTCCTAACTTTAGTTTTTACTACTATTCTTCTGGCATAAAAAACTCATAAGTTGATCCCAATAAAATAATGATTTAACCCTGTGAGATTCCATAGATGTAAATATTAAAGATAGCATTTTATTTTAAAATTAAATAAGAAAAATATTATCATAAAATCAAGAAATAAATAATAAAATCAGACTCTAAATATTCGAGAAAAAAATATTATTAAAGATGACATTTAATTTTTTATATTCAATAAGAAAAATAAAATCATAAAAGATAATATTTAATCTCTTAAATAGAATAAAATAAAATAAAAATAACTAAAGGAAATATGTCTTCTTACCATAGATCGATAAACTGAGGTTATGTTTTTGCAGTTTCGAAAATAAATAGTCACTCCACTGCAGCGGTGTAGACGCTGTAATTGAACCACAATGGGGATGAGGAAGCAGATGATATGGTGGTGGTGAAGGCATCATTGTATCTCTTCCTACTTCTGACTCTTCAAATGAATCTGATTTTTTTGCGATCACATGGACCCCACATTCTTTAACGTGTGGCAACACATCTCCTGTTCGCTCTGAATATATGTATAGTTCCAATTCGTCATCTACATAGTAATCTACCAATCCCATTTCAATTATACTTACGTATCTTACCCATACGTCAGCCTGTACACTTCGTTCATCCTGAAACAATATTCTTCCGTTGCTTTTATTTTTTATAATAATAATGTGACTGTTTACGAAATAGTAATTATGAACATCCTCCTCAAGTGTACAGAAAACCCAAACAACTAAGCCTCGGAAGAGTGGAGGTAGATGGAATGACAATGAGCATCCTTCTCCACGGTAGCTCAACCAATTTGGCATCTTTCCAGGAATGCGCTCAATACAATACCGGTGATGACCGTTGCGCATTGCCTGTATAAATAAATATTGATTTCAAGAAATGCTGAGATTTTAGATATTAATCAATGATTGTGTGTCAATTGGATGTGTTTATTTTTATGCAACAGAGACAGAAAGAAATAGTACCTCAACAAGGCTCTTCTGGAAATTATTTGATGAATGACTGCGGTCATTAACCAGAATAGACCAGAAAATATTACTTTCACGATAGATGCCCTGAATCTCTTCTAATAAATTACAATCAGATAATTCTATATATAGTTCTTTTTTTGACTGCTTTGGTATTCTTACTCTTGTCAATGACTTGCAATAAGATGCAACCAAAGTGTATAAACTTGAGGGAAGATCTGATATTGATACAAGATTGTCGCATCCAACAATACTCAAAATCCCTAGCTTGGGAAGGAAGCCGATCCCAGAAGGCAGGCTAGAGAATTTGTTTTTTGATAGATCCAATTCTTCAAGAGCGGACAAACCCCTAAAATCAACACATTTAGTTGCGCGATCAGACATACTACTATTAGAAAGCTTAAGACGTTTCACTGATCTCCATTCAATGAAAGATGTTGGAAGCAAACGTTTCCAATTTAAAACCCTTGCTGTAATCGAAGATGAAACTGGTAAAGGCCATGATGTAGATGACGGTGAAAGCCATGATGAAATTTGGGAAAACCAGGATGTCGGTGATGGTGAGTCCTGGTGGAAACTGTATCCACGCAATGATAACCTTCTGACATACTTTAATTGTCCAATTGAAGAGAGAAATTTTTCATTTTCAATCCCATCGGCTTGCACCTCTGTTAAGGATTCCATATCACCCATGCGTTTTGGCAATTTTCCAAGTTGTGAACACCAGGAAATATTCAAACGTTTAAGAGACTTTACATTGCCAATGCTTTCAGGGAGAATCTTTAGCCTCCAACATCCCTCTAGATTCAAGAAAACGAGGCTCGTCAAATTTCCAATTGATTGATGCATCTCAACTAAACTCGAGCAACCTTCCAAAATTAAATTCTCCAGACTTGAACTGTGCAAGTTTGGTGTTTTAATAAGATGTTGAGAATGACTGAGATTAAGGATTTTTAACCTATTGAGAATCTGTCATAATAGAAAGCAAAATAATGAAAATTAATCATAAGAAGTCGTAACATGGAAATATAAATTACGAACTAGAGAAATTTTAGGGATTGTAGTATGTTTCGCACCTTTTCTCCCTTCCATAGTTCTTTAAGGTTACTGTACTGCAAATCAAGAACAGCTAGATTGTCCAAGGTAAAATCAGATGGAAAATACTTCAAAGGACATTCATGCCAGCAAATCCACATCAAATGTTTAGAAAGCAGTTTGAAGGATCCGGCGAGATGTACTCCATTGATTTGGAGTAAATTTAAGCATTTCATTTCTGCAAATGATCCTGCGCAAAGTGATTTAGCTTCTGATGCTCTGACATCCAGTGCAAGACCCTCTACAACATCCGTACCCTAAAAAAAAAACAACACAACTTTCATACAATTATTTGTAATAAGTTTGACTAGAAAATACGCATGCCTTTGCTTTCGTGTATGCATTGAGCTCTTACGTACCTTCCGCTGCTCAAGTACATTCCATGCATCCTCTGGATTCCAAATTCTGGTCCTTTTTCCAGGTTCTTTTGGAGACTTTTCACGAACAACCTCCCTTCCCATGTCTCGTAATAGATCATGCATGGTCACCATCTCTCCAAATACTTTAATCAGAGACCTTTCACGGAGAGTTTCCAAATCAACTTCTGGATTGTAACCGCAACGGGCTCCTAGCACTTTTGCGACGTACTCTTTCTTTCTATCAATAAAGAAGCAAGCGATATCAAGGAATGCATTTTGTAGTTCTTCACCGTCCAGTGCGTCAAAACTTATTCTAAGCTTTCCTTGAATATCGTGGTTTGGAATTCTTCTCAATTTGTCAATTACACATTGCCAACCATCTCTGTTTTTCCCAGACAGACAAGCACCCATAACCTCAAGAGCTAAAGGAAGTCCTCCACAGTAATCAACTGCATCCTTCGAAAGCTCAATATAATCTTCTGCTGGCTTGGTGTCCATAAAGGCATGCCAACTGAAAAGCCGAAGGGACTGATCTCGTGTCAATTCTTTGATCCGGTATGTTCGATCTGCTTTACGAAGAAGATTTGAATCTCTTGTTGTAATAATTCCTCTACTTCCGGGACCAAACCAGCTTCGCTCTCCCATCAATGCATTCAGCTGTTCCAGATGAGCCACATCATCAGCAACAACAAGAACTCTTTTGCGACAAAGTCGTTCTTTGATCAGAACCTTTCCTCTATCATCACAATTGATGTTTGCAGCATCCTGTTTTAAAATATCGTGAAGAAGTTGCTTTTGCAAAGGAACAAGACCATTTAACTGTTTTGATGTTTCATTGATATTCGAAAGAAAACAGCTTCCCTCGAATCTATAGCAGAGTTGTTTAAATACAACTTTTGCTACAGTTGTCTTTCCTATTCCTGGCATCCCATGTATGCCCACAACGCGTACATCATCTGTTGCAATGCTTAGAAAGTCAAAAATATTGCGAGTAAGCCGATCCATACCTACTAGGCGCTCAGGAACATATAAGTACTTGGGATCTAATTTATTCAACACATCCTTGATAATCTCCATGATAAATTCTGCTTCATTCCTGCTAATAGACAAAACCAAGTATATTGACTCCATAAATGTGTGAAAGTCAATTAAGTATTTTATTGTTCCACTTTGAAAAATGTAAAATATAATGACTCCATAAATGTGTGCAACTGGATCTTAGAGAGAAAAGGCATACCCATTTGCCATATCATTGGGATTCCATCCAGATAGGTTTCCAGACTGTTCAAGAGCTTTTCTCCACTCCTTCACCAGCTTCTCTTCAAAACGCTCTTCATGTTTAACAAATGCTTCTGCAAAACTGCCATTCTGTTTTCTCACATCTGAAGGATCAATGTCATAGAATATAGGAAGAACAATCTGACCGGTTTTTCTATTTTTGCACTTAAGAATCTCTACAAGTTCATTGAGACACCATCTAGAAGAAGCATATCCTTTTGAGAAGACAACTATGGATATCTTTGATTCTTGAATTGCCTCGAGGAGATGCGCGGAGATTTCTTCTCCTCTAGGAAGTTCATCCTCATCTCGAAAAGTGTGGATTCCTGCTTGGACTAAGGCAGTATATAGATGATCTGTAAATGTCGTGCGAGTATCTTCTCCTCTAAAGCTCAAGAAGACATCATAGGCCCCTTCTGGTCTAGATCGAGAAGACTCTGGCTCTGTCATGGCAGCTGCAGAAATTAAGGCAAAATCAATTAGCGATGCAGCAATTGCATAAGGTACCTACTCTCTTGCAAATACAAGCAAGAGATACATGCGAAGTGATCATAATGAGGGAGCATAAGACAATAGCAACTGAAGTTAAACATGAAAAAAATAAAGCTTTCAAATTTTTGTTATTGGTAAAGACATGAAATTAAAACAAGAAAGAAGCAAAGAAGAGTTAGACATATATACCTCTATATAACAAAGAGTAAGCTATGAAATGGCAGCAACAGGAGAGAGAAGTTAATTGTATTCTTTATATAGGAGAAAGGATATGCTTTCTATTCATTTGCAGGAGAAAGCTCCACGAAACTAGGTGGAAGTAGTAGACACACGCAGCTGGCATTGTTGGAAGTCTCAGGAGGGTTTTATTTATTTCGAGCTAGTGGTTCCAAATTATTTATACATGGGAAAGAATATGAAATGAAATATTAATAATTTAGACTTTAAAGTAAAATACTCAACGGTGCAAAGTTTTTATATTCAATCACAACAATTTGTTTTAATTGATTGATGTCCTGTTTGCATAATTGAGTTTATGAAAATATGATGATCATCGACTCACATAATTGAGCTTTACAACTAATTAAGTATATACTAAAGTATACCAACTTGGTTTTCTTTACTCTTTTCCAATTCTTAGGTTTTTTAAATGTTCAAGTTGCCCCAGTGTTTTAAAACCCGGACCAGTCCGGTAGGCCAACCCGGGATCCGGTCGACCCGGGCCTGGGACCGGTCCGGGTGGAGGCAAAAACCTGCTCGGGAATTGGCCCTGGAAAACCCGGTCGACCCGGGACCCAGTCCACCCGGTCAAACCCGGGTGAGACCCGGTCAATTTTTTTTTATTTTGACTGTCATTAAACGACGTTGTTTTTGGCTTTCTAAAATGTCAAAATGCTGAAGACTGAAGAGTGAAGAAGAACGAAGCAAAATCAGTAACCTAATTAATGTTACTCTTTGAAACCAGCCGAGGAGCTGAGAAATTTGATCATGGAATCACGTAGATGGAGAACAGGGGGTCAAAATGGGCAACTAATCAAGGGCTCAAAAGCTTCCGCTTCTCAGGTTTTATCCTCCATCACAATCACGATAGCCTGTTTCAGCAAGAGGGTCCCAACTTCTGGTCCACCCCATGAGCTCTGCCAACCAAGCACGTACAGCTGCACGTGATTCACCATAGGCTCCTTGCCATGAGCACATAAGCAACAAATGAAAATGCCCTCCTTTGTCTGCCCACCATACACCACCCAGAGACTTAAGAGCTGGTGATCTGAAAATGGTGCAGTGTCTGACTTACCGGAAGCGTCACAGCTACGCCACAAAATCTAACCAACACCGTGTGGTCAAAACCCCTGGTGGGAAATTGGTTTACCAAACCACCAAGAAGAGGGTTAGCGGACCCAAGTGCCCAGTTACTGGCAAGAGGATTCAAGGGATCCCTCACTTGAGACCTGCTGAATACAAGAGGTCTAGACTGTCAAGGAATCGCAGGACTGTGAACCGTGCCTATGGTGGAGTCTTGTCTGGAAGTGCTGTTAGGGAGAGAATTATCCGGGCTTTCTTGGTGGAGGAGCAAAAGATTGTGAAAAAAGTTTTGAAGATTCAGAAGGCAAAGGAAAAACAGGCCTCAAAATGATGAAGTGAAGTCTTTTGAGTTAGAGGATGTGTTTGAGCAAAATTTTGTTATGATTAATGACAGTCAAATGTGGAGTTGTTTGTTAACGTGTTTGATTCTCTGATGACTTGGATGTGTTCATTTCACCTTTTGTCAATTTGATTTCCTTGCTTATATTTGGATAGATTGCCAATTTCCTTGCAAAACAAATGACAATGCCCTTTCCACCTCTCTGAATATATTTGATCACAGTTGCCATAATTTTTTCTCCATCAGTGAATGGCAATGGCAATTGATAATGACAACAAAGAGTTGAGAATAATTGGGAGGCTTAACCTAATGGTTAGCCAACCCTTTCTATATATATATGTAGGGCAATATACAATAGTAATGGTGGAGGTTACCACACAAGAGTATGTCTACAATATTTCCTATATACAATATTCCTATATAAGTACATTCTATAATATGCCCCCTCAAGCTGAGGGTGGAGGCTCAACCCGAAGCTTGAAACGAAAAGCAGTAAACGAAGAAGTAGGAAGTGGCTTAGTGAAGACATCGGCAAGTTGATCCTGGGAGGAAATAAAACGAATCTGAATCTCCTTCTTTGCAACTCTATATCGGACAAAATGATAATCGACCTCAACATGTTTTGTGCGAGCATGAAAAACAGGATTCGCAGACAAATAAGTGGCACCAAGGTTGTCACACCAAATAATAGGAGTAGAAGCAGACAGAATCTGGAGATTTGTTAATAAGTACTGAAGCCAGATAACCTCAGCAGTGCCATCAATTAAGGCTTTGTACTCAGCTTCAGTAGAAGAACGAGCAACTGTGTGTTGCTTACCGGATTTCCATGAAATCGGCGTCTGACCAAAAAACACAAGGTAACCACCCATAGATTTCCTGTCCTCAACACTGCCTGCCCAATCTGCATCTGTAAAACCATGTGATGCCGTACCCCGAAGATAACGCAAGATGCGTTTCATGGCAGCCCAATGAGAATCTGTAGGAGCATGCATAAACTGACAGACTTTGTTAACAGCAAAGCAAATATCTAGGCGCGTAAAAGTGAGATACTAAAGAGCACCCACAATTTGACGAAAGCGGGTAGCGTCAGAAAACAATGGATCGGGCAGAATGGTAGCTTTGGATGTAGAGATAGGAGTATCAACAGGTTTGCAAGATAACATACCAGCCCGAGTGAGGATGTCAAGTATATATTTATGCTGGTGGAGCATAAGACCCATACTAGTAGACTGAACCTCAATACCTAAAAAATAATGAACAGAACCCAAGTCGCGAAGCTTAAATTCTGAGCTCAGTAGCTGAATGAGGCGTTGGAGCAGAAGAGAGTTACTACCCGTAAGCAGAATATCATCAACATAGACCAGAAGATAACAAATATCAGCACCAACAGAGAAGATAAATAATGAGGTATCCACCTTAGAGGCACGAAAACCAATAGATAACAGGAAATCATTCAGACGAGTGTACCAAGCTCGCGGAGCCTGTTTTAAACCATATAGAGATTTATGCAATCGGCACACATGAGAGGGGAGAGCAGAATCAACAAAACCTGGAGGTTGTTTCATGTAGACCTCCTCATCAAGAACACCATTGAGGAAGGCATTATGGATGTCAAGCTGATGAATTTTCCAATCACACGAAACTGCAATGGAGAAGACTAATCTGACGGTCGCCTGTTT
>Ga0325410_1000597_pt1 | contig 37963 bp, 34 predicted proteins | sample PopdelMetagenome_16_FD_206182 | JGI IMG/M metagenome (GOLD analysis project Ga0325410, IMG submission 206182) | Populus deltoides microbial communities from Bellville, Georgia, United States - Xylem-PdIQD-R3 | ecosystem: Host-associated > Plants > Phyllosphere > Stem > Wood/Secondary xylem...
GAGAAGTATAAGGATGACGCCACGAAGATAGTTGTTCTTCGATAAGTTGTTTTCAGTTCTTTAGAGAACTAAGGAAGGGAGCTTATCCCACCAACACACAATAAGTGCAGCAAAGAAGTTTATTGATCTGAAAATTGCGTAACCTTATATAAAGCCCACTTACAATTGATCCAAATAAGTAATAATAACCCAAAAACTAAGAAGAAAATAATAAAAATCTGATTTGTCACCCTTAAGAAGTCCTACATAAACTAGGAAAAATCTGATTTGGAAAATTTATGTTGCTGCCCCCTTTGTTTTGATGTCCTTGATTAACTTGGATTTTCTTATTTAACTTGGACAAATAAGAAAACAAATCTCCTCCTTTGTTGCTGATTTAATTACTTTCCTTCCTATGTTAGGAAAAGCATTAAATAGTCCTCCCCTCTTTAGAAATAAGATATGGCCAACTTCCTTACTTAATTAGGAGAATAAATTGCTGACGTTTTATCCTTGTAGCATCAGAAAAAACAAGCCTAACAAGGCCGGTATTGGGCCGGACATATCAACCCCTTGTTCCACATGAATTGGGCTCTTCTTGGACCTAAACTAGATGAATTAAAGGCTGTCCATAATGCTCCTTAAATGTTCCAAGCCCCTCTAGGTCCATCTTGCTCCATAAGTTCTGAACAAGCCCATTCAATGCTTCTTTAAGCTTCTTTGCCCTAGCTCTTGTGATTGGCCCAATTGGCACCTCCAATGGGTCGTTGGCATGATTACGCTTGGTGTTGGGCTGATCCGCATTAACTGAAAAATGCAAGAATCACTCTCACACAAGTTAAAAAAAAATATTTTGAATTCTTATTGATCAAAAAGTCCCATGTTAGGCTTTACAAGGGTTTAAATGCTTATGAAAATATAACCCTAATGGATCTACCCAAGTGTATTAATTTGGAACACTTACAAAATTGACCCAAAAACCCTATACTGAAAACCTTATCCAAACAAACTTTGGATTGTAGTTGAAAACAAAGTATTAATTAATCCTAAACAAGCCTTGGGTTGTAGCTAACAAAATAAATTAAAACCATAATATTAAATCTATGTTATGTCGTGAGAAGAAGAAAAGGAAAGAAAATATTACAAAACTGATTCAAGGCTTATATATAGCCTTCCATGCAGCCCATTAATCCTAAAAACTAAACGAAAGGTGGCTACCCATGTTGTTTCCAAGTTGTAGTAGGATTCTGATATTAGATTTATGTTTTCTCTTTTTTGAAAGGGAAGTAATTGTTGGTATTAATTCCCTTATTTTGCCACCTCTTAGGATCTTTCTAATACTAGGAAACAACATTAAAGTTGCTAGAATAATCTCTTTGCATAATTCGGAAGCCTTGCCACCACTTTGTTTCCTAAGCTAGCTTGGATTCGTTTATTTCTTTTGTTGTGATTTCTCCTCACCTCATGGCCCAAATAAGGTTGGATTGGGCCCCTATTGCACATGGATAAGATGCACTAAGGTCTTCTCTTGATGCTCCAATGGACCTTTTAAATCTAACTTGGTCGAAACCTTTAAAACCAATGCCTCTTTTAATGCCCGTGTCTTGGACCAAGTCATTGACTCATTTGGAACATGTAATGGGTCCTTGCTAGTATTTGTAGGCCGATTCCCATTAATGAAGAAGAACTATCATCATAAACAAGCAATGAAAGTAACATGGAGTGATGACTCGAATTCAACTTTAGGTAATGAAGAAGAGCATGTTGCAAAAATATGTTTCATGGCTATCGAAAGCGACATTGAGGTAAAATCTTCGGATGATAAATCTAACCTTTTTTATAATGAGTTGCATGATGCTTTTGAAACATTCTATGATGAATATAAAAATTTAGGGTCTAACTATAATTCTTTGAAAAAGAGTTATGCATGTTATTAAGAAAGACACTTTAAAAATAAAGCATGCATTAGTTGATGATACTGATAAGGTAAACCAACTTGAAAAAGAAAACAGGTTTTTAAAAGAAAAGGTTGACAAGTTGATCACTACACTAGCTATATTCACATATGGTTCTAAAATTTTAAAAACCATGCTTGCTAGGCAAAAATGTGTTTTTAACAAAAAATATTTAGGTTACCAGCCAAAAAAGAACCAAAAATATTTGAAAAATTACTTTGTTAAAGCAAAACAATCATATGACCCAAACCATACATGCAATTATTGTAAAGCCATAGGTCATTTGATTTATACATGTTCTATGAAGAAGGATAAAAGTTATGATGTGACTTGGGTTCTAAAAAGAACCACTACTAACCATAAAGGACACAATAAGGTATGAGTACCAAAAGACTCATCTTGTTTTTGTGTGTGAACGAATCAATAAAATATGTGGAGTGATTCTTGGATAGTGGTTGATCAAGACATATGACCGGAGATGATTCGTTATTCTAGCATTACCAAGATCTAAGGTGAGAAAGTCATATTTGGAGACAATTCAAAAGAAAATATCATTAGAGTTGGCAATATTAGAGGTAAATCTTCTCCTTCAATGGAAAAGGTTTTTCTTGTCAATAGCTTAAAGCATAATTTGCTTAGTATTAGTTAATTATGTGATAAAGGCTATAAGATTATTTTTAACCATGCATGTTGCTTAATCCTTGAAATTAAAAAAGTTACATTTGTTGGAAATAGATAAGGAAACATTTACATAATTATGATTGATGCATGCATGGGGAAGAAAGTTGTCTTGTTGCTAGTATAAATGATAGTTTCCATTAGCATAGAAGACTAGGTCATATAAACAAGGACTTCCTTTCTAAACTTGTAAAAAATGAACTTGTTAAGGTCTTCCTCATATTGCTTTTAAAAAGGAAAGGTTATTTTATGTTTTCCAAATAGGTAAACAAGTGAAAACATATTTTAAGAGTAAGAATCATATTTTTATCGAAAGATCTATAGAATTGCTTCACATAGATCTATTGAACCAACCAAAACAAGAAGCATAAGTGGTAATAGATATTTATTTATAATTGTTGATGACTTTACTGATATACATGGGTTTTGTTTTTTAAATCAAAAGATAAAACTATTTATGAATTTGTATAGTTTTCAAAGAAAGTTAAATGATAAAAGTTTCTTTTTTTTATAATGGTGGTGAATTTATAAGTGATTTGTTTGAAACATTTTGTGAAGAAAAAGGATAGCACCATAACTTTCCAATACCTAGAACTCCCCAACAAAATAGGGTTGTAGAAAGGAAAAATTAGTCTTTTCAAGAAATGACAAGAACTATGTTAAATGAATTTGATACTCCTAAATATTTTTGTGCAGAAACATTAAGCACCTCTTACTATGTTTTAAATCATGTTACCTTAAGACCGGTGTTGAAAAAGACTCCTTTTAAGCTTTAGAGAGAGAGAGAGGAGAAACCCAACATCTTGTATTTTAAAGTTTTTGGTTCAAAATGATTTATTCTTGACATCAAAGACAATTTGGATAAATTTGATCCAAAATTTGATGTTGAAAATTTTCTTGGTTATTCCTCATCAAACAAAGAATTTAGGAATAAATGGATGAGCATGGGAATATTGTTAGAAACAAAACTAGACTAATTGCCAAAGTGATACGATCCGGGCAATGAAAAAACAATCAGATTCGGATTCTGACGTAAAATGTGCAGCTATCTAGTTTTACGGCAACAATTATAATTCTCAATCCAATTGTTGGATCAGGCTGAAATGTTATATGTAGTCTTCTGATATGTTTTCCTACCCTGGGTTAAAATTTCAAGTCAATCAGAGTTTGGAAAGGCATGAAAATACTGGTCAATAGAGGCTGTATGAATTTTCTTATTTACTTTCTTTTGCTTTGTAGACTTCCTATTTGGTTAAGATTCTTTTCCTACAAGGATGTGGCAGCTTGTAATATCCCACATCGGTGGGTGAGGAGTTGGTTGCTAGCCTTATTAGTCGTGCTGGTTGCTAACTTGTCAAACGCGTTTTGGGGCCATTCGTGGTCGACAAGAACAAATTCGTGAGGGCGGTAAGGCCCAAAGAGGACAATATATGGCAGGTTGGGCCGGGCTGTTACACAGCTAATTTTAGGAATTTGCTATTCTTGCTAGGATATTTAATGGGCAACAACATAGTTTTCATGTGTGGTATGAACTCCATATTAATGTGGAATCCTTATGGTGTATGGAAACAATTATTCTATCCTCATTAAATAAGTTTCCAAGTCAGCTAAGAATACTTTGCAAACAAGGAAACTAAAAAGAAGGCAACTTTAAATTTGACTCTCTAGCTTATATAAGACTTCTAAAGGGTAATAAATTTGATCCTATTATATTTAGGATATTAAATTTGGAATTATCATCATCATCATCATCATCATCATCTTCTTAGTTAGGGTTCATATTATTTGGGTTTAATTGTAAATGGGCATCATATAAGTCCACATAAGGGGTTCATTATGGTTTGTTTCAGTCTAGAGTCAGTATAAATAAAGACATAACCAGATATATAAGTTACTCAATTTTCAAATCAATAAACTTCTTATTATCGCACTTATTGTGTGTTGGTGAGATTATCTCACTTTCTTAATTCTCTAAAGAACTGAAAACAATTTATCGAACAACTGACATCGTGGCGTCATCCTTATACTTCTCATTTGCGAATCAATATTCGTTGGGTGGTGGTTTCCATTTTCAATAGTGTTGGTACTTAGGTACAAATTATATATGTCACACTCCTATCAAACCTGATTTACTTGGCTTTCCGGGAATTTGTGTCTTTGTATGTGGGTTACGTGACCACGTGTGATGAGGATCAACACAACACCAAGCGTAATCATGCCAACGACCCATTGGAGGTGCCAATTGGGCCAATTACAAGAGCTAGGGTGAAGAAGCTTATAGAAGCATTGAATGGACTTGTTTAGAACAAATGGAGCAAAATGGACCTAGAGGGGCTTGAGACATTTAAGGAGCATGAAAGACAACCTGTAATTCATCTAATGGAGGTCCAAGAAGAGCCCAATTCGTGTGGAACAAGGGGCTGATGTGTCCGGCCCAATACTAGCCTTGTTAGGCATGTTTTTTCCTAATGCTACAAGGATAGAAAGTCAGCAATTTATTTAATGCTTTTTCGATAAATTGTTTTTTCCTAAAGAGGGGAGGATTATTTAATGCTTTTCCGAACTTAGGAAGGAAAATAACTAAATCAGCAACAAACGTAGAAATTTGTTTTCTTATTTGTCCAAGATAAACAAGGAAATCTAAGCTAATCAAGGACATCAAAGGGGGTAGGAACATAAATTTTCCAAATCAAATTTCTCCTAGTTTATTTGAGACTTTTTAAGGGTGACAAATCTGATTCTAGCATATTTAGGATGATAATTTTTGGACTTTTATTAATTTTTATTAATTTCTTCTTAGTCTTTGGGTTATTATTACTTATTTGGGTCAATTGAAAGTGGGCTTCATATAAGGCCACCTAAGGGGTGATGCGAACCTCGTGATCATGTGGTCACGCAATCCACAATCAAGATTGAGATTTGATCCCGGAAAGCCAAAATAGGTTTGATAGGAGTGTGACACGATGGAAACTTGTCCCAAGGCGCCAACACTATTGGAATGAGTAGAATGATGCCATGAAGCCAATTCGTTTATGAACTGAAGAATGCAAAAATCACTCTCACACGTTAAAACTGAAAAATTCAGAAGTAATAATCATCAAAGGCTGCTGAAATTTAGGTTACATGTGTTTAAATAGTTCTTAAAAGTAACCCTAATGGATCTACCCTTGTGGTCTGAACTGATCCACATACAAAACTGACTCAAAAACCCTAAACTATAAAGCCCATAACCTGATCCAAACAAGCCTTGGATCCTAGCTCAAAACAAAGTTTTAATTAAGCCAAAACATGAAAGAAAATAATAAAAATAACTGATTTGTCATTAAATACCACCAGCCCTTGTTTCTTTGTGTAGCTAGGATGGATAAGGAATCCTTATAAGAAAAGGATTCTTAAACATTAATGAATCCTTGCCACACTTGGAGATTATATTGCAGCTCATTAAAGATCCTTTTGGAACTAGGAAATTCCCAAAACAAGCTCCCACATCCTTGTAGGAAAAGGATCCTTGCCAAATAGGAAGTCCACAAGTTAAAAGGAAGTAAATAACAGAATTTGTATAGCCTGCTCTGACCTATATCTCAAGTTTTTTTCGAACGTGGATTCACCTGAAAATATACCCTAACATAGGCAAATACCTCTGGAATCTTATGGTAAAGTTTCAGCTCGATCCAATGGTTGGATTTGAAGTTATGCTCACTAGTGTAAAAATGCACGGTAGAAACTCTTACGTCAAAATCTGAATCTGACCTTGCTTGGGTCGTATCACAAGGCTGAACTTGAAGAATGTTAGCCTTTTGTTGAGTTTGTTTATAATAGAACTGTGCATTCGACCATTAGTTTTTCTTCTTTTGAAATTATTAATGGTTTTAGTCCACTAACTCCTATGGACTTAATTCCTTTACCTTTTGAAGAAAGGATAAGTTTAGATGGTGAAAAGAAGGCAAAGATGGTGAGACAACTCCATGAGGGAGTTCGACTACAAATACAGAATAAGAACAGACTTTACGCTTCTAAAGCAAATAAAGGACATAAACTTGTTGTTTTCCAACCCGGTGATTGGGTTTGGGTGCATATGCGTAAGGAACGATTTCCTAACCAAAGAAAATCAAAATTACAGCCTCGTGCTGATGGTCCATTTTAGGTTTTAGAGAGAATCAATGACAACACTTTCAAAATTGACCTTCCAGGTGAGTATGATGTTAGTGCTACCTTTAATGTTGCTAATCTTATGTTGTTTGACATAGATTTTGATTCGAGGTCAAATCCTTTCGAGGAGAGAGGAGATGATATGGACCAACCCAGAAACACCAGCTAGGACCCATTATATGTTCTCGATGGTCCAATGACTCGGTCCAATATAAAGGCATTGAAAGAGGCATTGAATGCATTGGTTTTGAATGTTTCAACAAAGTCAGAATTGAAAGGTCCATTAGAGTATCGAGAGGAGACCCTAGTACATCTTATCCATGTGCAAGAGGAGTCCAATACAATCTTATTTGGACCATGAGGTGAGGACATCAAAGGAAACAAAAGAATCCTACTACAACTTGGAAACAACATGGGTGGCTACCTTTTCTTTTTGTTTCTAGGATTAAGGGGCTACATGGAAGGCTATATAATAAGCCTGGAATCAATTCTGTAATATTTTAATTCCTTCTCTTCTTCTCATGGCAGAACATGGATTTGATATTAAGGGGTTTATTTTATTTTGTTAGCTACAACCCAAGGCTTGTTTGGGCTTAATTAATACTTTGTTTTCAGTTAGGATCGAAAGTTTGTTTGGATTAAGTTATGGGCTTTTCAGTTTAGGGTTTTGGGTCAGTTTTGAATGAACCTCATATAAGTCCACATAAGGGGTCCATTAGGGTTAAATTTTCAAAAACTATTTAAACTCATGTAAGCCAAAATTTCAGCAGCTTGGATGAATATTACTTCTGAATTTTTCAGTTTTAACATGTGAGAGTAATTCTTGCATCCTTCAGTTCTTGAACGAACTAAATCTGACTTATCAAAGATTAACTGGCTTGTGGCATCATTCTACTCATTCCAATAGTGTTGGTGCCTTGGGGTAGGTTTACATTGTGTCACACTCCTATAAGACCTATTTTGGCTTTCTAGGATCAGATCTCAATGTTGATTGTGGGTTATGTGATCACGAGATTCGTATCAAGGGGGGTCCATTAGGGTTTCTTTAAGTCTAGAGTCAGTATAAATAAAGGCATAACCAAACATGTAAGATTACATAATTTTCAGATTAATAAACTTTTTTGCTGCACTTATTGTGTGTTGGTGGGATAATCTTCCTTCCTTGGTTCTCTAAAGGACTGAAAAATGACTTATTGAAGAACAATTGTCTTCATGGCGTCATCCTTATACTTCTCGTTCGGAATCAATATTCATAGGGTGGGGATTTTTGTTTTCAATAGTGCTAGTGCCTAGGTACAAGTTATCTTTGTGTCACACTCCTATCAAACCTGATTTACTTGGCTTTCCGGGAATTGATGTCTTTGCGTGTGGGTTGCGTGACCACATTATCATGAGGTTTGCATCATTTGGTATCAGAGCTTGGATCCATTAATTAGGTTATATGCTTCTAAAATTTTTGTTTCTTGTTGATTCCGTAAAAATTCCTTAGTCTCCAATTTCTTCTTCTCCTTCAATTTACAACATATAAAAAAAATTGTTATTTCATTTTGTTATTGTTCAAAATATATCAGTAGAATAAAAAAAAGAAAAGAGAAAAGCAAAAAACAAAATCGTTCAAAAAGACGTTTATTGGTTTCTGCCACAGAAAACTAAACAAGAGAAAATTTGATCAAATCATCTCAGAATTAGCCCAAATTTGATACGCTGATTACTGGGGTCCTAATCGCACCATATATTAAGTTTGGAGTCAATTGAATATCATTTGCTCTGGTTTTCAATTTCGGGTCTAATCAAGACTAATTCATAATGCTTTTGCGTCAGTATATCAAACCTTATTGTAAATTATGCAAACTTTATATTCTATCTATTTGGGTTGATATCGCACTATATTTGAAATTTTAGCTCAATTGGACATCATTTACTTTAGGTTCTAGATTCAGACTTTAACTCGTTGTAAACGAGTCTGTTTTGTGTCAAGTTTTGAAATTCTCTTTCTTTTTGTTGTTTTCATTTCTTGTAGTATATTTTGAACATATCCAACATGTTTGTATACTTTAACTCGTAGTTTCATCATTTTTGTTTTTATTCGAGTCTTCAGTTTCGTTTGTATTTAAGATAGATTCGCTTGTTATTCGCGATACTATCATCTGAGTTTTGTTTTTGCTTGTTTTCTGGTTTTTTTTTTGTATTTCTTTTTGAGTCATATATACATATTTGGATTGTGTTGCTAAGATTGGTTCTATTTGGAGTTGGTTCCAGTTCTGCAAGAATCGAAAGAAGGTGAGACGAGAGGTGTGAGCATGTGAGGATATTAAGAGTGTTTGAGTGAAACACGAGTGATATGAGGATATGTTTTTACCACTAACCAATTTTTACAGGTACTATCTAGATCAAAACAACACACCAACCCAATCCAAGGGAGAACTTAAGTTTCAAATGCAAGCCATAACGCAGATGATGAAGAGGATGAATTTTGTGATGGGGATCATGTGTGACAGACTTAATAGGGTGGAGAAATGTCGTAATGAGGCTAGTCCAAGCTCCCAAGAAGTGAGGAAGCTTGGGGCTGAACCGAAAGCAAACAGTGGCAGTAGGGCCGAAAAGGTAAGCTGATATGAGGATTTTGAGGATGCCATTGATGATATTAGTGATGGTGGTTTTGAGGATGAGGCCATGGGCCATCGGGAAGGTTTTCGGCAGCCTAGAAATCGAAGGGATTTTGGGAATAGAACTAGGGGTCAATTCGGCCAAAGGGAAAATTTTCGTAGTGTTGGGGGACATGCAGATTTAGATGGTGATTTTGGATGCTATCAAACTAAAGGTAAAAACGATTCTAAGGCAAATTTGGAATGGGAGAAAAAGGTACATTGGATTTTCGATTGCCATAACTATTCGGAGGCGAAGAAAGTGAAATTGGTAGTCATCGAATTCACGGATTATGCACTGATTTGGTGGGATCAGAATGTGATTAATAGAAGGGGGAGTGGAGAGAGGCTGGTAGCGTCATGGGAGGAGATGAAAGTGTTGATGAGAAGATGATTTGTGCCTAACCATTATTATATAGATTTGTATCTGGGTTCTAGGTCCATGGATGAGTATTTCAAGGAGATGAAGATTGCAATGATTCAGGCTAATGTGATTGAGGATAGGGAAGCTACTATGGCTAGATTTCTAAATAGGCTGAATAGGGACATTGTGAATGTTGTAAAATTACAACATTGTGTGGAATTGGAGGACATGGTCCATATAGCAACGAAGGTGGAAAGGCAAATAAGGAGAAGGGGCAGTACACATTTTCAGACCAATTCGACTTCATCTTCCTCAACATGGAGGCCGAATCTGAAGACCAAAAAGGCCGAAGAGGGCTGTCCAACCAAAGCCTTATACAAAGGCCGAACCACTTAAGGCCAAAAAGGATACTCATACGGATAGGAAAGGTAAATCTGAATCTCAAACCACTCGTGATAGAGATATTAAATGTTTTAAGTTTTTAGGGAAGGGGCACATTGCATCAATGTCCAAACCAAAGAGTTATACTTACAAGAGACAATGGGGAGGTTGAATCTTAAAGTGACAAATCTGAAAGTGAGGAGATGTCACCTTTGGTGGATTGTAGTGATGAGGAGATTGCATATCCTGTTGAGGGGGAGGCCTTGGTTATAAGGTGTGCGTTGAACATGCAAATCAAAGAAGATAATGTGGATCAGCAACGGAAAAACATATTTCACACTCAATGTCACATCCAAAACAAGGTATGTAGCATGATAATTGATGGAGGTAGTTGTGCTAATGTAGCTAGTGATACTGATATGATCCAGGCAAGGTCAAATTCGGATTTTGACGTAAAAAGTGCAACCATCCAGTTTTACGGCAACAATCATAATTCTCAATTCGACCGTTGGATCAAGCTGCAATGTTACGTGGAGTCTCCTGACATGTTTACCTACTTTGGGTTAAAATTTAGGTCAATCGAAGTTTGGGAAGGCATCTTAATACGGGTCAACAGCAGCCGTATGAATTTTGTTATTTACTTCTTTTTGACTTGTGGACTTCCTATTTGGCTATGATTCTTTTCCTAAAAGGATGTGGCAGCTTATTTTGGAAATCTACTAATTCTACAAAGATCTTTAATGGGCTGCAACATAGTTTCCAAGTGTGGCAAGGATTCATAATTATTTCAGAATCCTTTTCTTATAAGGATTCTTTATTAATCGTAGCTACAAAAAGGAAAGAAGACTTCAGAATAAATTCTACCTTCAAATCAGATATCCTAGTCTATTTGGGACTTCTTAATGGTGACAAATCTGATTCTAGCATATTTAGGATGGTAATTTTCAGATTTTTAATATTTTTATTATTTTCTTCTTAGTCTTTGGGTTATTATTAATTATTTTGGTCAATTGTAAGTGAGCTTCATATAAGTCCACCTAAGAGGGGTCAATTAGGGTTTATTTAAGTCTAGAGCTAGTATAAATAAAGGCATAACCAGACATGTGAGGTACATAATTTTCAGATCAATAAACTTCTTTGCTGCACTTATTGTGTTGGTTGGATAATCTCCCTTCCTTGGTTCTCTAAAGGACTGAAAACGACTTATCGAAGAACAACTATCTTCGTGGCATTATCCTTATACTTCTCGTTCGCGAATCAATATTCGTTGGGTGGGGGTTTCCGTTTCTAGTAGTGCTGGTGCCTAGGTACAAGTTATCTTTGTGTCACACTCCTATTAAACCTGATTTACTTAGCTTTCCTAGAATTGGTGTCTTTGCGTGTGGGTTGCGTGACCATGTGATCACGAGGTTCGCATCAGATACTCTTGTGAAGAAATTGAAATTGAGTTGTCTTAAGCATCCGAGGCCTTATAGATTGCAATGATTGAATGAATATGGTGAAGTGAAGGTTACTAAGCAAATATTGATTGTGTTTGCTATTGGGAAATATTCTGATGAGGTTATGTGTGATGCAGTCCCAATGTATGCTAGTCACTTACTTTTGGGACGTCCATGGCAGTTTGATCGGAAGACGATTCATGATGGGTTTAGAAATAGGTTCACTATTGTAAAGGATGGTAAAACCATCACTCTTGTACCTCTTTCTCCAAACAAGTGTATGATGATCAAATGAAATTAAAAAAGGAATGTGAGGATACGAATAGTGAAAATTCACGTGAGGACAATGGTGAGAGAAGACCATCAAATTCAGCTAAACCTAAATCCGTAATTAAATCGGTTGAGAGTGGAGGTAAAACCCGAGGAGTGAAGAAAGTAAGCTTATATGATGATAATAGTGTGGAAAAATTTAAAAAAACAACCTAATTTTTATGCAAAAGGAGCTCAAATCAGATATGTGTTTTCACTAATAAGCTGATGATCATACTTGTGTATAAGGAGGCTTATTTTAACACTAACGATCTTGATTCTGCTATTCCTAGTGTGGTTGTTTCTTTGATGTAGGAGTTTGATGATGTATTCCCTGAAGACATCCCTAGTGGATTACCACCATTAAAGGGAATTGAACATTAAATTGATCTTTTGCCTGGATCTTCGATTCCTAACCGTCCAGCCTATAGAAGCAACCCCGAGGAGACGAAGGAACTTCAAAGGCAAGTGGATGAATTGATGATGAAGGGGCACATTCGTGAGAGTATGAGTCCTTGTGCTGTGCTAGTGCTACTTATGCCTAAGAAGGATGGAACTTGGAGGATATATGTCGACTGTCATGCCGTCAACAACATAATGGTAAAGTATCGACATCCTATTCCTAGGCTTGATGACATGCTAAATGAGTTACATGGATCATGTATTTTCTTAAAAAATGACTTAAAAAGTAGGTACCATCAAATTAGGATGAAAAAGGGTGATGAGTGGAAAACTGCATTTAAGACTAAGCATGGTTTATATGAATGGTTAGTCATGCCGTTTGGGCTTACAAATGCGCCTAGCATATTTATGCGTTTAATGAATCATATATTGTGTGTGTTTATAGGTAAGTTTGTTGTTGTGTATTTTGATGACATTTTGATCTATAGTAAGAACTTAAATGAGCATCTTGATCATTTGCGTAATGTACTTAGTGTATTGCGTAGTGAGCAATTATATGCTAATCTTATGAAGTGTACCTTTTGCATGGAAAAAATTGTGTTTCTTGGCTATGTCATAACCACGCAGGGTATCGAGATGGACAAGGAGAAAGTTAAGTCCATTCGGGATTGGCCTCCACCAAAATAGGTAAGTGAGGTCAGGAGTTTTCATAGACTTGCTAGTTTTTATAGAAGGTTTGCGAAGGATTTTATTACTATTGCTGCACCTTTAACTGAAATTGTGAAAAAGTCTGTTGGATTCAAATGAAATGATGAACAAGATAATGCTTTTAAGTTGTTGAAAGATAAACTTTGTTTGGCGCCTGTTTTAGCTTTGCCAGACTTTATGAGATCTTTTAAAGTTGAATGTGATGCATCAGGTATTGGTATAAGAGCTGTGTTAATGCAGGATAGGAGGCCCATTGCGTATTTCAGTGAAAAACTTAATGGGGCAGCCTTGAATTACCTGATATGACAAGGAGCTCTATGCTTTGGTAAGAACTTTAGAGATGTGGCAGCATTACTTGTGGCCCAAGGAGTTTGTGATACATTCTGATCATGAATCATTGAAGCACTTAAAAGGGCAAGGTAAGTTGAGTAGGAGACATGCCAATTGGGTTGAATTTATTGAAACCTTTTCGTATGTGGTCAAGTATAAGTAAAGAAAAGAAAACATTGTGGTTGATGTACTTTCCCGCATGTATGTTCTTTTATCTACTTTGGATGCTAGATTTCTAGGATTTGAACACATAAAAGAATTGTACAGGGATGATAGTGATTTTGCTAATGTTTACAATGCTTGCAAAAATTCAGCTTTTGGGAGTTTTATAGACTTGATGGATATTTATTTTAAAAGAGTCATTTGTGTGTCCATTAAGTTCTATGGGTGAATTGCTTGTACATGAAGCACATGGGGGCGGGTTAATGGGGCATTTTGGTGTTGTTAAGACTTTGGATGTGTTGCGTGATCATTTTTATTGGCTTAAAATGAAAAAAGATGTGCAACACATATGTGATAAATTCATAACTTGTAGGAAAGCAAGGTCTAGGACTCAACCACATGACTTGTTATCCCTTTGCCTGTACCAAAAGAACCATGGGTAGACATTTCGATGGACTTTATCTTGGGTTTATATAGGTTAAAACGGGGTAGGGATTCCGTCTCTATAGTTGTTGATAGGTTTTCAAAGATGGCACACTTCATTCCATGTCATAAAACTGATGATGCAACTAACATTGTTTTTTGTTTTTTGATCAAATGTAAGAAGTATATAGATCAAAAAGAGCAAGACAAGCTTGCAGTACAAGCTGGAAACCAACAGAACATTACATACACCAGCCAAGGGAACAGGCTCCCTTGAACAAACCAAGTGAAAGTTAGACTAGCTGGAGAAACAGCAAGCCAAAATATAGCAGTACAGAACAAGCATGTTGGAACAAGCTCCTATCAAGCACAAGAGAAAATACAGCCAAAATAGACAAACCTTCAATTATAACCGAAGGAAACAAAAGCAACAAACAACTACCTAAATCAAATACAGTAAAAGCCATCAACCATAAATTAACAGCAGTGGGCCCAGCAACATAATGGATGACGAAGAACCAGGATGCATGAACCATGCATTAACGTAAGGAAAAAGCATGGCCAAAATAACACCGTGTAAGAGCAAAGTTTTACCCTGCGTAGTCAACTAAGAGTACCACACAGAGGGCAGCAACAACCAGCAATGGACAACCCAGCAAAGACAAGCCCAATAACCATAGATCCCAGTCAAACAACCGCTTACCAGTACAGAGCCAAAATTGCATCCCGCAAAATACCAAGTCAGATATATTACGTGTGATCTTCATGAGGCTAGCAACCTCATGCTGCATCAGGGGAAATTTAAAACCCCTTAAAAAAAGGCTGAAAGTGATCATCCATATGCAGGGGAGGGGGGATTCGATCCCATCAACCACGCTGCTTTTGACTTCAAGTTTGAACTCGACTCTGGGCCGACACCTCCATAACAGGAGCAGGGATTCCAGGCATATTAGTAGCACCAACAGTGATTGCTAAAGTATTTGTTTTGGAGGGAGAGTGATTGTGTTCATCTCCAGCACAAGGAGGCTAAGCTAATGATTCAGTACAAGGAGTGGAAGAATACCGAACTCCTTCAGCACCAGGGTTTGGCACTAGTGGATTAGTTCCATATGAGGTTTGGACTAGTCCTGTGCAAATAGGGGGAGAGGAAGTGATAGGGGAGTTGGCCTCCGACATTGGCTCAGATGCCACCACCTCCTTCCTCTTATCCTGCTTTCTGGATTTGCGTCTAGATTCCACTGTAACCCAGACATTAGTAGGGACAAGATCAACTTCTGATCCAACATCCCCTTTAGAACCCCCAGGTATGGCATCGTCGTGAGACTGGTCTTGGACCTGTGGCAGTGGAGGAATAGGTTGGAGAGGAGGTTGAGGACCCAATCTATGAAGAACATTCCCTTTATCAGCTTGAATAGTCTGAGCCAGGGGTTGATGGCAGGGGATAGCTTCGGTAGTAGCAGCAGCCTTAGGGCAGAGGAGTCGGGTATGACCAAGAATATGGCAGAAATTACAATATTTGGGCAGAGCTTCATACACAACCGTTTGGCACAAAGCAGGACCTTTAGGCAGAGAGATCTCAACTGAGTGTCGGAGTTCCTCTAGAAGATCAATTTCAACCAGTACCCGGGCATAAGACATACGGGAAAGAGTGGAGGTAGGCTGATCACACTGAATGGGCTTCCCAAGCACACTGGCTATCTTTGATAAACAAATAGGTGACCAGCAGTACAGTGGAAGGTTGGGGAATTTTACCCAAACAGGGACCCTCAACATTTCCTCACTGGAAAAATCAAAGAATTTCGTCATAAGCCGCAGAATGAGAAGTCGTCCATATATTAAATAAGGTCCTCCACTAAGAATCGAAAGCTTGGCTTCCTCTGTTTTAAATCTGTAAACCAGCCATCCAGAGTCATAGATGGAAAGGTTAGCTTCACATTTCCAGACATTGGAAATAATACTGTTGAGGGCTCCATACCCAGGCTTCTTCCCAGAGACATAGCCCACAGCACAGAATTTCCAAACATCAAATTTAGGTTGAATGTCATCAGGAGAAATGTCACAAGTTCTAGATAGATGATTATGTGAGAAGTGTTGAAGTTTAGTATAAGAACCAGCAGATCTATTGGAGGGGAAAAGGTCCCGCCATTTGCTATTACCAGGAGAAGAGAGGGGGTTACCTGCCACAATGGAGGTTGGAGAAACTCGACAACCAGAGGGCGGGGAAGAAGGCATCACAGTCTTCTCCAGCGGGGGGAAAGGTATCTTTTCAGCAGTAGGCAGAGGAGGGGGGGAAGGCACTTTCGCAGCAGAGAATAAAGCAGGTTCTTTGGGGGAGTAAACACACTCCTCGTCAGAAAAGTTGAGATCCAGCTGATCCTCCAGAATCTCTTCATCATAATCAACAGAACAGTCTTCCACCACAACCCCATCCAAAGACTTGGAGCCAGGAGAACCCACCAACTCAGAAGCAGGGTGAAGAGCACTATGACCCATATCACGAGGTTGTGATGGGGGCGAAGGAAGAGGATCTAGTCGAGGTTCACCAAGAACCGCATCCGGTTCAGTAGTTGGGGCAACCGTGAGGGCAAGGATCACAGAACCATCACCATCTTGAGCATGATCCTTGGGACCAGCAATAGGAGCACGTGAAGCGTCTTGTCTACGAGATACTGTAGATGTAGTCTTTCTTTTGTTCTTTGCCATTTGAAAAAAAAAAAGCAGGCAAAAGGGAAAAGAGGGGGAAACCAGGAGCAAGGGAACTAAGAGAGGCGGGAAACGGAGAAATGGCAGAGAGAGTGATTACAGAACAGGGAAACCAAGGGAAAAATCAAATATCAGTAGTCACCAGCGGAAATGAGTGAATCTACTCCATGGAGGATGAGAGCATCTCTCTCTAGATTCTCTCTTTTGACTGACCGATGACTGAGAGCTGTGACTTGCAACTAACATTGTTGATTTGTTCTTTAGGGAGATAGTACTACTTCACGGGGTCCCTAAGAGCATTGTTTTTAATAGCTATTTTTAGAAGGTGTTATGGGGAAAATTAGGTACTAAACTGTTGTTTTCAACTACTTGTCACCCCCAAACAGATGGACAAAACGAAGTAGTTAAATAGGATCTTAACACAACTTCTGAATGTTGTCATTCAAAAGAACTTAAAGAATTGGGAAGATTGTTTGTCATTTATAGAGTTTGCATATAATCATAGTGTGCACTCTACAACAGAATTTTCACCATTTGAAATTGTGTATGGATTTAACCCTTTAACTCTAATGAATTTGATTTCTTTGCCTGTTGATGAAAGGGTTAGTTTGGATGGATCGTAAAGCATAGGTGGTGAAGACACTTCATGAGAGTGTGCGACAACAGATTGAAAAGAGGAATCGTGTGTATGCGACCAAAGCCAATAAAGGGCTTAAACCTGTTGTCCTTCAGCCCGACGATTAGGTTTGGGTGCATATGTGCAAGGAGAGATTTCCGGCCTATAGAAAATCAAAGCTACAACCACGAGGAGATGGGCCATTTCAGATCCTTCAGAGGATCAATGACAATGCTTATAAAGTTGATTTGCCATGTGAGTATGGTGTTAGTGCTACCTTTAATGTTTTTGATCTTACTCTGTTTGATGTAGGTGATGATTTAAGGTCGAATCCTTTTGAAGAGAAAGGGGATGATGAGGATCAGCCCAACATCAAGCGTAATCATGCCAACAACCCATTAGAGGTGCCAATTAGGCCAATTACAAGAGCTAGGGTGAAGAAGCTTAAAGAAGCATTGAATGAGCTTGTTCAGATCATATGGAGCATAATGGACCTAGAGGGGCTTTGGACATTTAAGGAGCACGAAGGACAACCTTTAATTAATCTAATTAAGGTCCAAGAAGAGCCCAATTCATGTGGAACAAAGGGCTGATGTGTCCGGCCCAATACCAACCTTGTTAGGCTTGTTTTTTTCCTAATGCTACAAGGATAGAAAGTCGGCAATTTATTCTCCTAATTAAGTAAGGAAGTTGGCTAGATCTTATTCCTAAAGAGGAGAGGATTATTTAATGCTTTTCCTAACTTAGAAAGGAAAGTAATTAAATCAGCAACAAAGAAGGAAATTTGTTTTCTTATCTGTCCAAGATAAAAAAAGAAATCCAAGCTAATCAAGGACATTAAAGGGAGCAGCAACATAAATTTTTCAAATCAGATTTCTCGTAGTTTATGTGGGACTTCTTAAGGGTGACAAATTTGATTTTAGCATATTTAGGATGGTAATTTTTGGATTTTTATTAATTTTTATTATTTTCTTCTTAGTCTTTGGGTTATTATTACTTATTTGGGTCAATTGTAAGTGACTTCATATAAGTCCATCTAAGAGGGGGTCCATTAGGGTTTCTTTAAGTCTAGAGTTAGTATAAATAAAGGCATAACCAAACATGTAAGGTTACATAATTTTCAAATCAATAAACTTCTTTGCTGTACTTATTGTGTGTTGGTGGGATAATCTCCCTTCCTTGGTTCTCTAAAGGAGTGAAAAACAACTTATTGAAGAACAATTGTCTTCGTGGCATCATCCTTATACTTCTCGTTTGCGAATCAATATTCGTTGGGTGGGGTTTTCATTTTCAATAGTGCTGGTGCCTAGGTACAAGTTATCTTTGTATCGCACTTCTATCAAACCTGATTTACTTGGCTTTCCGGGAATTGGTGTCTTTACGTGTGGGTTGTGTGACCACGTGATCACGAGGTTTGCATCAACGTGATCACAAGGTTTGCATCACAAAGTTTACAACAAAAAAGAAGGTATTAACTATGAAGAATGTTGCAATGTCGCAGTCACACAATTTATTCATCCTTTAAACAAACAAGATAGTATAGAGCAATCAAGCGGTCAATTCCACGAGGAAGATCTAGTTCAGTTATTTATGCTAGATGATTCTAAGTTAGGGGTTTTGAGGTTATCTAGGCCATTATGGTAAACAAAATAAAGTAATTAAACTAAATTAAATAAACTGAAACTTATTAAGAGAAAAACCTTGGTCTCAAGTAAATGTCGACTTACGGAAATCAAAACTGATCATTGAAATCATATATCAATTTATATTTTGTATATCTATCTTTCATTAACATTAGATAGTTAACCGATCCACAGTGTACAATGTCCGCACTAGTAATTTAATTCAACGATAGCCTTAAGAATTAGATAGGTTACTAAATCTAGACAACATAATTGTTTGCAGTCTATGTTTGATTTAATGGAATGTTTTCCCTAAGATTAACAACATAGGTTGATAAATCTAGACAACATTGAATTTTTTATATTTTTATATAAAACATGGGCAAAATACTAGGTAAATGTGTGTAAAACTATAGAATAATATGGTTGTATCAAACAAACCTTTTTATTGGTGGCTAGACTATAATCAATAAGAATGCTTTTAGTTTTTCATGCCATGCTTATTTTACATTTTTTTTAAATGGATGTTAAAAATACATTTTTAAATGGTTTTATCATGAAAAAGGTATATATTGAGCAACCTCAAGTTTTTGAAAACTTTTATTTTCCCAATCATGTTTTCAAATTCAAAAAGGCTTTATACGGTTTAAAACAAACACCAAGAGCATGGTATGATAAATTAAAATCTTTTCTTATTGATAATGGTTTTAACATTGGCAAAATTGACACCATCCTCTTCACAAAGAGAATATAGGTAAAGATATCTTACTTGTACAAATATTATTGATGATATTAACTAATGAATCTCTTTGTAAGGAATTTGTAAAATGCATGCAAAATGAATTCAAAATGAGCATGATGGGAGAATTAAATTTCTTTATTGGATTGCAAATCAAGCAAAAAAGAGATGACATATTCATCAACCAAAGTAAGTACTTCAAGGATCTTCTAAAGAGATTTAGAATGGAACATGTGAAAGAAGTTGATACATGACACGATCAAAAGATATCTTCTCCCAAGTGTAGGAGTGTCGAAGTAATAAATAACCCAGCAAGACCGAGGTCGAACCACATGGAGGTTAATAATAATAATAATAATAATAATAAGTTGAAGAGAGCTTTGAGATGTGATATTGATATAAGGATTAAACAATGATAAAAACAATTGTCAAGGTTAGAGGATCCACTAATGGTATGTTAAACAAGTATTGTATAAACTCTTATTACTCAACTGGAAACCATACACAAAGGAGGTTCCAATCGGATTATAAATTGTTAACATGATTACATTAGTTATCTTATTTGAATAATGTTAATACTTGTAAATGTTGTCAGGTATTCATGATTATAACTTATGTTAACAACAAATCAAGTTCCTTTCATAGCATAGGTGTAGGTTATATACCATACGGTTTGGGTTATGAAAGTGCCAAGTATTTGTTGTACCAAAGTTATACAACATAAATCTAGATTAACCATTTAACAAGTAAAGTATTAAGAGTGAATAAGATAACAAATACAAAACATGTTAGTATCATACATTAAAGTCCATGTTGAGTTTATACTATACTTATTCTTACACCATTAGTGTAACCTCTTCACCTTGACATAATAAACTTAGCTAAACATAATGAAGAAGAGAAACATAAATAAACAAGATAAAAACATAAATAAGATATAAGTTAACTAAGTAAAGGAAAGGAAATGAAAAGCACAAACAAGAGATTAATATAAATAAAATTTAAGCATTACAAAAATATAAAGAGAGAGCAAGAACATGATCTTGAACTGAAAACCAAGATGCCTAAATACATGGCAAATGCCTCCTTTTATAGGCCAAAATTTGGAACTATTGATTTGATGACTAATTGTTGAGTGGGTGGCCATATCTTGATTTAGTGATAATCTTTATCTTCTTGTCTAAACAAAACGTCATTGCTAACATCAAAATTTGAACAGATTGTCCCCATGAAAGTTCTAGGAAATTGTCCCAGCTTTCCAACACAAAAAAGAATCGGTGCATTTGGACTTCAAGAACTCGAGATATGAGCTGAACACTAAACAGCGTCTGGGCTGTAGGACAGATTTCGACTTCTCCATTATTGCTAAGATTTGGACTTCCAAACAACAGAATTGAGTCTTTCACTCCCTATGAATGTTTTAGGCCTATTTCTTAGCTTTCTAGCCATATAAACCAAATTGAAATCTAAGATCTACAGCTTAAGATATGACCCAATGACTTAATAGTGTTCTAGTTTAAACTGAACCAACATCACTTTTCTAAACCTAACCCTCTCTTTGTCTTCTCAATTTCAGTAGTTAAACTCATCAATCAATCCTTTGATTTATGTGATAGGCCTACATTTAAGATGAATATTTATCATAAATTAAAGGTATCTTATAGTATCAGACTTGTTATTATAAAACATGCTTTAGTTAAGGAGTTATTGATGCTTTAAGTGCAAAATGATGATATAAAACCTTAATAAAAATGCACTTTTAAGTACTAATCAATACACATGACAACATCAACTAAACTTTATATGGATGAAAATGGAAAGAATGTATACATCATTAAATATCATGGTATGATTGGATCACTCTTATATTTTACTACTAGTAGACCCAATATTACATTTTGTGTATGTCCATGTGCATGTTTTCAAGCATGCCATGAAGAATCTCATATTAGTGCTGTAAAATGAATTATTTTATATTTTCATGGTAAAATTGATTTCGGGTTATGGTATACAAAAGGATGCGAGTTGAGTTTAATTAGCTATTTAGATGATTTTTCTAGAAGCAAAGTTGATAGAAAAAGTACTATTAGAACATGTCACTTTTTAGGATCCACACTAGTATATTGGGCTAGTAAGAAGTAAAACTTTGTAGCTTTATCTACAACTGAATCATAATATATAACAACTGGTAGTTGTTCACAAAGTTTATGGATAAAACAAACCTTGGAAGATTTTGGACTTAATTTTGATCATATATCTATTAAATGTAATAACATTAGTGCAATAAGTCTATCTAACAATTTAATCTAGCATGATGAGGATCAGCTCAACACCAAGCATAATCATTCCAACGACCCATTGGAGGTGCCAATTGGGCCAATTAGAAGAACTAGACCAAAGAAACTTAAAAAAGCATTGAATGAGCTTGTTCAAAACATATGGAGTAAGATGGACATACAAGAGCTTGGGACATCTAAGGAGCATGAAGGAGAACCTCTAATTCATCTAATTCAAGTCCAAGTAGAACCCAGTTCGTGTGGAACAAAGGACTGATGGTCTGACCCCATAACAACCTTGTTAGGCTTGTTTTTCCTAATGCTATAAGGATAAAAAGTCAACAATTTATTCTCCTAATTAAGTAAGGAAGTCGACCATATCTTGTTCCTAAAAAAAGAAGGATTGTTTAAAGTTTTTCCTAACCTAGGAAGGAAAATAATTAAATTAGCAACAAAGAAGGAAATTTGCTTTATTATTTGTCCAAGTTATACAAGGTAATCCAAGCTGATCAAGGAAAAGAAAGGGGCGACAACAAGGAAACAAAATAAGATCAGATTTTCCTAGTTTACAAGGGACTTATGGTGGGTAACAACTAATCCTATGCTTGCAAGGAAGGTTCATTAAGCTATAAAAACTTATAAACTAGGGAAATTAGATTAATTAACTTTTATTTTATCAAGTTATATGCGGCAAAACAAACTAGACTTTATGTTATTTTTTTCCCTTTATGTTTTGGGTTATATTTGGGTTTAATTTTAAGTGGACATCATATAAGTCCACATAAGGGGTCTACTAGGGTTTATTTGAGTTTGGAGTCAATATAAATAAGGGCATACCAGATATGTAAGGCTATACAATTTTTTCTGATCAATAAACTTCTTTTGTTCTTTTGCTGCATTTGTTGTGTGTTGGTGGGATAATCTCCCATCCATGGTTCTCTAAATAACTGAAAAATGACTTATCAACGAACAAATGATTTTGTAATGTCATCCTTATACTTCTCATTCGCGAATCAATATTCGTTGGGTGGGGGTTTCTGTTTCCAATAGTGCTGGTGCCTAGGTACAAGTTATCTTTGTGTCAAACTCCTATCAAACCTGATTTACTTGGCATTTCGGGAATTGATGTCTTTGCGTGTGGGTTGCTTGATTGCATGTTCAAGAGGTTTGCATCAGGTTGAATAGGGCATTGCGAATGTTATAGAATTACAACATTGTGTGGAATTGGAGGACATGGTCCATATGACAACATAGGTAGAGAGGCAAATAAAGAGAAGGGGCAGGACACGTTTTCAGACCAATTCGACTTCATCTACCTTAACATGGAGGCTGAATCTAAAGAGAGAGGGGGTTGTCCAACCAAAGCCTTATGCAAAGATTGAACCACCAAAGATAAAAAAAAAAGGTGCTCATACATATGAGAAAGGTAAATCTGAATCTCAACCTACTCGTGATAGAGATATTAAATGTTTTAACTTTTTAGGGAAGGGTCACATTGCATCTCAGTGTCCAAACCGAAGAGTTATGCTTACAAGAGACAATGAGGAGGTTGAATATGAAAGTGAAAAATTTGAATGTGAAGAGATGAGGAGATTGCATATCCTGTTGTGGGGGAGGCCTTGGTTATAAGGCCAACATTAAACATGCAAATCAAATAAGATGATGTACATCAGCAACGGGAAAACATATTTCACACTCGATGTCACATCTAAAACAAGGTATGTAGCATGATAATCGATGGAGGTAGTTGTGCTAGTGATACTCTTGTGAAGAAATTGAATCTAAGTTGTATTGCATCGTAGGCCTTATAGATTGCAATGGTTAGATAAATGTGGTGAAGTGAAGGCTACTAGGCAAGTATTGATTGCTGCGTTTTCTATTAGGAAGTATTCTGATAAGGTTATGTATGATGTAGTACCTATACATACTAGTCACGTACTTTTGGGGCGTCCATAACAGTTTGATCAGAAGGCGATTCATGATGGGTTTAGAAATATGTCACTATTGTAAAGGATGGTAATCATCACTGATGTGAATCTCGTGATCACGTGGTCACGCAACCCACAATCAAGATTGAGATCAGAAGTCAGAAAGCTGAAATAGGTCTAATAGGAGTGTGACACAATGAAAACCTGCCCTATAACGACCCGGCTTTTCCAGAGCCAAAATTGATGGGAAAGTTTTTTTTTCATCCGGTTCTGGATGTTTTTCACCATATCATTCTACAAATTTATAATTGCATTTCATTCATTAATAAAGCACAATCCACGTAGGATAACGTAAATGAACATTCTCCTAAAACATATTCTCAATACACATCATGCCCATAATATTTTATTTTCATACTCATAGGTTAACATTACATCATATTGACATACTCATAAATTCACATTCATGTTCTAGTCTCGTTATCATTACGAGTTCATATAAGAGTGTCGAACAACAAGTTACACAACTAATACTTTCGTTATCCTGACCTCATGTAATTTCATAACATGACTTCCTCATAAGAAGAATACCACATATGTATATTCATTCACATTATATCTACATGATTGCATATTCACATCCGTGTTCCATTTCATTTTGTCATTACAAGTCTTTACAAAAAGGGTCGGATGACTAATTGAGCAATTTACACGTCTGTTCATACAGAACTCATATCACCCATAACATGCGAATACATAATTCTTTTCAAATGAGTGAGTCATGAAATGGATTTCCTTACCACCATGTTGGTATGATGTTCTTGTTACAACACGAGGTAATTTTAGGCATTATAGGCAATTTTAAAAAACATAATAAAGCAATATTAACGTTACATTTCACTCATAAACCAAAAGAGCATAATTCTTTCATTTCTCCTTAACTTATGTAAATACCACCCTTAATAATTCGTCAATTACCTAGGCTAATTATAATATTCAGACCCGGTCATCCATCTCAAATACCGTTAACCAAACTAAGGTAATTCTCTATTTAAAGCATAAGAATTGTAGTTCTTCCATATACTTGATATATACAAAATATAGTACCCATGAACGCATCAACTCTTGAAACTAACTTATAAATCCCAAATCCAGCAGTCCTTTTAGGATGCCATTAGCCGAAGCTAATAATTTTTCAATCTCAGTCAGCCACTTAGGATGCCATTAGCCGAAGCTAATCATTAACCCATCAAACATTCTAGAGGCAATTTATGTAATCACTATAACAAGATATTATGTCCTTTGTAATACACCAACAAACATTTCATAACAGTTTAGCATTTAGCATAAGACAATAATAAACCCTTCATATTTTCATCCAACCATTTAAGATGGTTAATGTTCAATACAATACAACAATAGATCCCTTGTAATACTCATACAAAAATTCATCACAATTACATTTAATAAAATGCAACAGAAGAGCCCTCGTAATACTCATACAACCATTTGTCATAATTACATTCCATAAAATAAACAGTAGATTCTTCATAATACTCATACAACTATTCATCATCTTTACACTCGATAAAATACAACAGTAGGTCTTTCGTAATACTCATACAACCATTAGTCACCAACCCAAATTCATAAATAGCCTAATTAACATCTCATAGTCAGTTTAATATTCATCACAACATGATAATATATCCACCTCATACAAGTCATTTCAGAACATTAACATTTTCGTCATTGTTTCAACATTCATCAAGAACTCAATCGACATTTCATAGTTATTTGGACAATCATCTAGAATTCAATCAAACACTTCATCGTCGTACATCATTCAATAAGGATTTAATAATATATCATCATAAGTAAATCATTTCAAAACATACACATTATACGAGAAAAAGGTGGGGACCACCTACCTGTTCCACCTGTGGTTTGTCCTTGTTCTGACGATGGTCCAATCTCGGCCGCACCACCTAAGACATCAATGCCACTAGTTAGTATATTTGCATCCTTAAATCACATTCATCACCATACTTATTTCAAGTATCTATATGATCACATTCAAGTGTTCCATAGTTTACACTATCATACAATGAAATTGTAGAAAGCATTTAAGTCATTTTTTACTAGAGAGTCTATTGTAGAAAATCGGCAGCGAAAACTGGTTCATTGCTGGCCGCATAATTCGGTAGCGAAACTGATTCGTTGCAGGCCCTTCAATTTCGGTAGCAAATGCTACTTCACTATAGCCAACACACTTTCAGCAGCGAATGCTAATTCACTGCAGGCAACTCAATTTCGGTAGTGAATCACAATTTTGCTGCAGTCAACACACTTTCAGCAGCGAATGCTAATTCACTGCAGGCAACTCAATTTCGGTAGTGAATCACAATTTTGCTGCAGTCAACACACTTTCAGCAGCGAACATTGATTCGCTTCAGAATAACTCAACTTCGATAGCGAATGCTAATTCGCTGCAGCCAACACACCCTCGGCAACGAATACTAATTCGATGCAAACAACTAGATTTTGGTAGCGAATCACAAATTTGTTACAAAACGACACTTTTGGCAGCGAACGCTAATTCACTGCAGATAACTCAGTTTTGGCAACAAATCACAAATTCGCTAAAGACAACACACTTTCAGCAGCGAATGCTGATTCGCTACAAACAACACCATTTTGACAACGAATGCTAATTCGTTGCAGACAACTCAATTTTGGCAACGAATCACAAATTCGCTGTAGACAACACACTTTCGACAATGAATGTTGATTCGCTGCAACCAACACACTTTCGACAGCGAATGCTAATTCACTGCAACCAATACACTTTCGGCAACGAATGCTAGTTCGATGCTGACAGCTTAATTTCAGCAGCGAATCACAAATTCGCTGTAGAACACACACTTTCGGGCAATGAATGCTAATTCATTGCAAATAACTCAATTTCAGCAGCGAATGCTAATCTACTGTGGACAGCTCAATTTTAGCACCGAATCACAAATTCACTACATAACACACTTTCGACAGCGAATGCAAATTTGCTCCAGACCACTCAATTTCGACAGCGAATCACATATTCGCAGCAGAACATGCACTTTCAGTAGCGAACGTTAATTCGCTACAGACAACATAATTTCGGGCAGCGAATGCTGATTCGCTGTAGACTCACAATTTCACCTGCGAACATAAATTTATTGTGGACACCGCAATTTCAGCAGTGAATGCTGATTCGTTACAGACAACGTAATTTCAATAGCGAACACTGATTCGCTATATAGACAACACGATTTAACAACGAAAAATGATTCGTTGCAGGCAACACCATTCGACAGCGAAACATAATTCACTGCATACAACACCATTCGGCAGTGAAAATTCCTTCGTTGTAAGCAACAACATTCAGCAATGAAAACTAATTTGCTGCAGACAACACAATTCAGCAGCAAAAATTCCTTCGCTGTAGATAACACAAATCAGCAGTGAAACTAATTCGTTGCATGCCACTTATTTTAGCAGCGAAACTATTTGCTACATACAACAAAATTCGACAGTGAAACTGGTTTGCTATAGGCAACACAAATCGGAAGGGAAACTAATTCACTACAAACAGCTTCGCTACAGACAACACCCTCGACAACAAAACTAATTCGTTGTAGACAACACCCTCGACAAATCCAAGGAAAATGGCCTTTAAATACTCCAGTAAAAGTTTAATCGAGATACAATGGTCAGATCAAAAGTTATGGCCCTCTCAAACCGTTACTCTAGTCTTGCCCGACCAGACCTCCTCCTCACCAAGTAGTGATTCCAAATCTACTCCAAGGAAAATGGCCTCCGGAAACACCTGTAAAAGTTTGATCGTGATCTAACGGTCGGATCAAAATGTATTGCCCTTTCGAAACATTACTCTTGGTTGGTGCGACCAGACCTCCTCCTCATTTAGTATCGATTCCACATCCACTTCATGGAAAAGGGCCTCTGGAAACTCCTGTAAAATTTTGATCGTGATCTAACAGTTGGATCAAAAGTTATGGCCCTTTCAAAATGTTATGCTAGTCTGGCGCGACCAGACCGTCGCCTCACTAAGTAGTGATTCAAGATCAACTCTAAGGAAAATGGCCTCTAAAAAGTCCTTTAAAATTTTGATCAAGATCCAACGGTCGGATAAAAAGTTATGGCCTTTTCGAACCATTACCCTGGCCTGGAGCGACCAGACCTCCACCTTACCGGGTATCGATTCCACATCCACTCCATGGAAAAGGGCCTCCGGAAATTCCTGTAAAATTTTGATCGTGATCCAATGGTGGGATCAATTGTTCTGGCCCTTTCAAAACGTGATGCTAGTCTGGCGCGACCAGACCTCCTCCTCACCGAGTATCGCTTCCAAAACCACTCCATGAAAAAGAGCCTCCAAAAACTCATGTAAAATTTTTATCGCGATCTAACAGTCGGATCAAAAGTAATGCCCTTCCGAACTGTTGCTCTGGCTTGGCGCGACCAGACCTCCGCCTTACCGTGTATCGATTCCACATCCATTCCATTGAAAAGGGCCTTCGGAAACTCCTGTAAAATTTCGATCACGATCCCACGGTCAGATCAAAAGTTATGGCCCTTTCAAATCGTTACTTCAGTCTGGCGCGACCAGACCGTCGCCTCACCGAGTACCGATTCAAGATCTACTCCATGGAAAATGGCCTCTATAAACTCCAAAGTTATGATCAAGATCCAACGGTCGAATCAAAAGTTATGATCCTTCCAAACCGTTACTCTAGCCTGGCGCGACCAGACTTCCTCCTCACTGAGTATCGCTTCCACATCCACTCTTAGAAAAGGGCCTCCAGAAACTCCTATAAAATTTTGATCGCAATCCAACGGTCGGATCAAAAGCTATGGCCCTTTTGAACCGTTATTCTGGCATGGCGCGACCAGACCTCCGCCTCACCGAGTATAGATTCCACATCCATTCCATTGAAAAGCACCTCCGAAAACTCCTGTAAAAGTTTGATAGCGATTCAATGGTCGGATCAAAAGTTATTGCCCTTTTGAAACGTTACTCTTGGTTGGAGCGACCAAACTTCTTCCTCACTAAGTATCGATTCCACATCCACTCCATGGAAAAGGGCCTCCGAAAACTCCTGTAAAAGTTTGATCGCGATCGAACGGTCAGATCAAAAGTGATGGCCCTTTCGAAACGTTACTCTAGCTTGACACGACCAGACCTCCGCCTCATCGAGTATCGATTGCACATCCACTCCATTACAGAAGGCCTCTGGAAACTCCTGTAAAATTTAAATCGCGATCCAATGGTCGGATCAAAAGTAATGGCCCTTTTAAACCATTACTAAAGGCTGGCGTGACTAGACCGACGCCTCACCGAGTATCAATTCCACATGCACTCCATGGAAAAGGGCCTCCGAAAACTCCTATAAAAGTTTCATCGAGATCCAACAGTCGGATCCAAAGTTATGGCTCTTTCGAACCGTTACTCTCGCCTGGCTCGACCAAACCTCCTCCTCACCGAGTAGCGATTCCTCATCTACTTCGAGGAAAAAGGCCTTCAGAAACTCCTGTAAAACTTTTTATCGCGATCCAACGGTCGGATCAAAACTTATGGCCTTTCAAACTGTTAATATAGGCTGGCGACCAGATCGTTGCCTCACCGTGTAGCGATTCCAGATCAACTCCAAGGAAAATGGCCTCTAAAAACTGTTGTTAAAGTTTGATCGAGATCAAATAATTGGATCAAAAGTTATGGCCATTTCGAAACGTTACGCTAGTCTAGCGCGACCAGACCGTCGCCTCACAAAGTAGCGATTCTAGATCAACTCCAAGTAAAATGGCCTCTACAAACTCCTGTAAAAGGTTGATCGAGATCCAATGGTTGGATCAAAAGTTATCACCCTTTCGAACCGTTATCCTGGCCTAGAATGACCAGACCTCCGCCTCATCGAGTATCGATTCCACATCCATTCCATTAAAAACGCTCTCCGGAAACTCCAGTAAAAGTTTGATCGCGATCCAACGTTCCGATCAAAAGTTATGGCCCTTTCGAAACGTTACGCTAGGCTGGGGCGACCAGACCTCCTCCGCAACGAGTATCGATTCCAGATCAACTCCAATGAAAATGTCCTTAAAAAACTCCAGTAAAAGTTTGATCGAGATACAACGGTCGGATAAAACGTTATGGCCCTTTCAAATCGTTACTCTAGTTTGGCCCGACCAGACCTCCTCACCGGGTAACGTTTCCTGTTCTACTCCAAGAAACACGACATCCAGAAACTCCTGTAAAATTTTGATCGCGATCCAACGCTTAGATCCAAAGTTACGACCCTTTCGAACTGTTACTCTAGCCTGGCGAGACCAGACCTTCTCCACACCGAGTATCAATTCCACATCCACTCCGTGGAATAGGGCTTCCGGAAACTCATGTAAAATTTTGATCGCAATCCAATGGTCAGATAAAAACTTATAGCCCTTCCGAACCGTTACTCTGGCATAGCGCGACCAGACCTCCGCCTTACCGAGTATCGATTCCACATCCATTCCATTGAAAAGGGCCTCCGGAAACTCCTGTAAAATTTAGATTGCGATCCAACAAATGGATCAAAAGTTATGCCTCTTTTAAATTGTTACTCTAGTCTGGCGCGACCAGACTGTCGCCTCACCGAGTAATGATTCAATATCTACTCAAAGGAAAATGGCCTATAAAAACTCATGTAAAAGTTTTATCGAGATCCAACGGTCGGATCAACAGTTATGGCCCTTTCAAACTATTACTCTATCCTGGCGTGACCAGACCTCCTCCTTAACGAGTATCGCTTCCACATCCACTCCATGGAAAAAGACCTTCGAAAACTCATGTAAAATTTTGATTATGATCCAACCGTCGGATCAAAACTTATGGCCCTTTCGAACTATTACTACGACGTGGCGCAATTAGACTCCTGCTCACCGAGTATCAATTCCACATCCACTCCATGGAAAAAGCCCTCCGGAAACTCCTGAAAATTTTTATCGCGATCCAATGGTGGGATTAAAGGTTCTGGCCCTTTCAAAACGTTACGCTAGTCTGGCATGACTAGACCTCCTCTTCACCGAGTATCGATTCCAGATCAACTCCAAGGAAAACGGCCACTAAAAACTCATGTAAAAGTTTGATCGAGATCCAATGGTCGGATCAAAAGTTATGGCCCTTTTGAACTGTTACTCTAGCCTGGCACGACCAGACCTCCTCCTCACCGAGTATCGCTTCCACCTCCACTCCATGGAAAAGGGCCTTCTAAAACTCATGTAAAACTTTGATCGCGATCCAACGGTCGGATCAAAACTTATGGCCCTTTCGAACCATTATTCTGGCGTGGCGCGACCAGATCGTTGCCTCACCGAGTAGTGATTCCAGATCAACTCCAAGGAAAAGGTCCTCTAAAATCTCCTGTAAAATTTTGATCGAGATACAACGGTTGGATCAAAATTTATGGCCATTTCAAATCGTTATTGAAGTGTGGCCTGACCAGACCTCCTCCTCACCGAGGAGCAATTCCTGATCTACTCTAAGGAAAACAACCTCCGGAAACTCCTGTAAAATTATGATCGCGATCCAACAGTCGAATCAAAAGTTATGATCCTTTCGAATTGTTACTCTAGGTAGACGCGACCAGACTATCGCCTTACCGAGTAGCGATTCCAGATGAACACCAAGGAAAAAGTCTTCTAAAAACTCCTGTAAAAGTTTGATCGAGATCCAACGGTTGGATAAAAAAATATGGCCATTTTGAAATGTTATGCAAGTCTAGCGCGACCAGACTGTCGCCTCACAGAGTGGCGATTCCAGATCATCTCCAAAGAAAATGGCATTCGAAAACTCCTGTAAAAGTTTCATAGAGATCCAACGGTAGGATCAAAAGTTATGGCCCTTTCGAACCGTTACCCTCGCCTGGAGTGACCAGACCTCTGCCTCACCGAGTATCGATTCCACATTCATTCCATTTAAAAAAGGCATCCGGAAACTCCTGTAAAAGTTTGATCGCGATCAACGGTCAGATCAAAAGTTATGGCCCTTTCGAAACGTTACGCTAGGCTGGCGTGACGACACCTCCTCTCAACGAGTATCGATTCCAGATCAACTCCAAGGAAAATGACCTCTATAAATTCCTATAAAAGTATGGTCGAGATCTAACGGTTGGATCAAAAGTTATAGCCATTTTAAAACATAACACTAGGTTGGCGCGACCAGACCTCTTCCTTATAGAGTATCGATTCCACATCCACTTCATAGAAAAGGGCCTCTAGAAACTCCTGTAAAATTTTGATCGCGATCCAACGGTTGTATCAAAAGTTATGGCACTTTCGAACTGTTACTCTAGGCTGGCACGACCAGACCATCGCCTCACCGAGTAGCAATTCCAAATCAAATCCAAGGAAAATATCTTCTAAAAACTGCTGTAAAAGTTTGATCGAGATCCAATGGTCGAATCAAAAGTTATGACCTCGTCCAAACTGTCAATCTAGCATGACGCGGCCAGACCTCCTCCTTAATGGAAAAGGGCCTCCATAAATTCCTGTAAAATTTTGATCGCGATCCAACGGTCGGATCAAAAGTTATGGCCCTTTCGAACAATTAATCTGGCATGCCACGACCAGACCTCCGCCTCACCAAGTATCGATTCCACATCCAATCCATTGAAAAGGACCTCTGGAAACTCCTGTAAAATTTAGATCGCGATCCAACAGTCGGATCAAAAGTTATGGCCCTTTCGAACCGTTACGCTAGGCTGGCACGACTAGACCATCGCCTCACCGAGTAGCGATTCCAGATCAACTCCAAGGAAAATGTCCTCTAAAATCTTCTGTAAAAGATTGATCAAGATACAAGAGTTGGATCAAAAGTTATGGCCCTTTCAAACTCTTACTCTAGGCTAGCGCGACGAGATCGTCGCCTCATCGAGTAGCAATTCCATATCAACTCTAAGGAAAATGTCCTATAAAATCTGTTGTAAAAGTTTGATCGAGATACAATGGTCGGATCAAAAGTTATGGCCATTTTAAATCGTTACTCGAGTCTGGCCCGACCAGACCTCCTGCTCACCAAGTAGCGATTCTTGATCTACTCCAAGGAAAATGGCCTCTGGAAACTCCTGTAAAATTTTAATCACGATCCAATGGTCGGATCAAAAGTTATGGCCCTTTCGAACCATTACTCTAGTCTAGCGCGACCAGACCGTCACCTCACAGAGTAGCAATTCCAGATTAACTCCAAGGAAAATGGCCTATAAAACCCCTGTAAAAGTTTGATCGAGATCCAATGGTCGGATCAAAAGTTATGCCCTTCAAAATCATTACTCTAGCCTCGCTCGACCAAACCTCCTCCTTACCGAGTATAGCTTCCACAACCACTCAATGGAAAATGGCCTTTGGAAACTCCTGTTAAATTTAGATCGCGATCCAACAGTCGGAGCAAAAGTTATGACCCTTTCGTACCGCTACACTCGTCTGGAGAGACCAGACCTCCGCCTCACCGAGTATCAATTCCACATCCACTTCATGCAAAAAGGCCTCTGGAAACTCCTGTAAAATTTTAATCACAATCCAACAATGGGATCAAAATTGATGGCCCTTTTTTACCGTTACTCTAGCTTGGCGCGAGCAGACCTCTACCTCATCGAGTATTGATTATACATCCATTCTATTGAAAAGGGCCTCTAGAAACTCCTTTAAAATTTTGATCACGATCTAACAGTCGGATCTAAAGTTATGGCCCTTCCGAATCGTTATTCTAGTCTGCCACGATCATCACCTCACCGAATAGCGATTCCAGATCAACTTCAAGGGTAATGGCCTCTAAAAACTACTGTAAAAGTTTGATCATGATCCAACAGTAGGATCAAAAGTTATGGCCCTTAGGAACTGTTACTCTAAGTTACCTCAACCACACCTCCTCCTCACCGAGTAACGATTTCACATCCATTCCATGGAAAGGAGCCTCCAGAAACTCTTGTAAAATTTTGATCGCAATCCAACGGTCAGATCAAAAGTTATAGTCCTTTCAAACCGTTACTCTAGCTTGGCGCGACCATAGCTCCTCCTCACCGAGTATCGATTCCAAATCCACTCCTTGAAAAAGGGCCTTCGGAAACTCCTGTAAAAGTTTGATCGAGATCCAATGGTCGGATCAAAAGTTATGGCCCTTTCAAAACGATACTCTAGCCTGGTACGACCATACCTCCTCCTCTTTGAGTATCGAATCCACATCCACTCCATGGAAAGGGGCCTCCGGAAACTCCTGTAAAATTTTGATCGCCATCGAACTGTCAGATAAAAAATTATGGCCCTTTCAAACCGTTACTATAGCCTGTCACTACCACACCTCATCCACACTAAGTATCGATTCCACATCCACTATATGGAAAAAGGCCTCCGGAAACTCCTGTAAAATTTAGATCGAGATTCAACGGTCGGATCAAAACTTATGGCCCTTACGAAACATTACTCTAGCCTGGTGCGACCATACTTCCTCCTCTTTGAGTATTGATTCCACATCCACTCCATGGAAAGGGGCCTTCAGAAACTTCTATAAAATTTTGATCGCGATCGAACTGTCAGATAAAAAATTATGACCCTTTCGAACCGTTACTATAGCATGTCGCGACCAGACCTCATCCTCACCGAGTATCGATTCCACATCCACTTTATGGAAAAAGGACTCCGGAAACCCTGTAAATTTTTTATCGCGATCAAACGGCAGATCAAAAGTTATAACACTTTCAAACCGTTACTCTAGCCTATCGCGACCAGACCTCATCCTCACTAAGTATCGATTCCACATCCACTATATGGAAAAGGGCGTCCGAAAACTCCTGTAAAATTTTGATCGCGATCGAACTGTTAGATAAAAAATTATGGCCCTTCCAAACCATTAGTCTAGCGTGGCGCGACCGGTCCTTCTTCTCACTGAGTAGTGATTCCACATATAATCCAAGGAAAACGCCCCTCGGAAACTCCTGTCTGGTGCGACCAGACCTCTGCCTTACCGAGAATCGATTCCACATCCATTCCATTGAAAAGGGCCTCCGGAAACTCATATAAAATTTTGATCGCGATCAAACGGTCGGATCCAAAGTTATGGCCCTTTCGAACCATTACTCTATTTTGCCGCGACCAGACCGTTGCCTCACCGAGTAGCGATTCTAAATCAACTTCAAGGAAAATGGCCTTTAAAAACTCCTGTAGGAGTGTGATCACGATCCAATGGTCAAATCAAAACTTATGGCTTTTTCTAACCGTTACTCTCGCTGGTGCGACCAGACCTCCGCCTCATCGAGTGTAGATTCCACATCCACTCCATAGAAAACGGCCGCTGAAAACTCCTGTAAATGTTTGATCACGATCCAATGGTCGAATCAAAAGTTATGGCCCTTTCGAACCGTTGCTCGAGCCTGGCTCGACCAGACCTTCGCCTTACGAAGTATCGATTCAACATCCATTCCATTCAAAAGCGCCTCCGAAAACTCCTATAAAATTTTGATCCTGACCAAACAGTCTGATCAAAAGTTATGGCCCTTCCAAATCATTACTCTAGCCTGGCGCGACCATACCTCCTGCTCACCGAGTATTGATTCCACATCCACTATATGGAAAAAGGCCTCCAGGAACTCCTGTAAAATTTTGATCGCGATCCAATGGTTTGACCTAAGGTTATGGCCCTTTCGAACCGTTACTATAACCTGCCGCGACCAGACCTCCGCCTCACTAAGTATTGATTCCACACCCACACCATGGAAAAGGGACTCTGAAAACTCCTGTAAATTTTTTATCGCGAACAAACGACAGACCAAAAGTTATAACCCTTTCCAACCGTTACTCTAGCCTGACCTGACCAGACCTACACGTCACAGAGTATCGATTCTACATCCACTTTATGGAAAAGGGCATCTGGAAACTCTTGTAAAATTTTGATCGCGATCAAACGGTCGGATGAAAAGTTATGGCACTTTAGAACTGTTACTATGGCCTGGGGCAACAGGACCTCCGCCTCACCGAATGTCCATTCCACATCTACTCCATAGAAAACGACAGCCAGAAAATCCTGTAAAAGTTTGATCGCGATGCAATGGTCGGATTAAAAGTTATGACCCTTTAGAACTGTTACTCTAGCTTGGCGCGACCAGACTTCCACCTCACTGAGTTTCGATTCCACATCCACTCCATTAAAAATGGCCATCGGAAAAAAGTTATGGCACTTTCGAATCGTTACTCTAGCCTGGCATGACCATACCTCCTCCTCACCGAGTGTCGATTCCACTTCTACTCCATGAAAACGGCCGCCAGGAACCTTTGTAAATGTTTGATTGCGATCCAATGGTTAGATCAAAAGTTATGGCCCTTTAGAATCGTTACTCTAGCCTAGCGCGACCAGACCTTCGCCTCACCGAGTGTCGATTCCACATCCACTCCATAAAAATGGTTGTCGAAAAAAGTTAAGGCCCTATCAAATCGTTACTCTAGCCTGGCGCGACCATACCTTTTCCGAACCGAGTATCGATTCCACATCCACTTCTTGGAAAAGGACGTCCGAAAACTCCTGTAAAATTTTGATCGCGATCCAACTATCGGATCAAATGTTATGGCTCCTTCAAACCGTTACACTAACCTAGCGCAACCAGACCTCGTCCTCACTGAGTATCGATTCCACATCCACTCTATGGAAAAGGGCCTCCAGAAACTCCTGCAAAATTTGATCGTGATCCAACGGTCGAATAAAAAATTAAGGCCCTTTCCAACCGTTACTCTAGCCTAGCATGACCAGACCTCCTTCTCACCGAGTGTCGATTCCACTTCTACTGCACAAAAAACGATTGCCAGATACTCCTGTAAAAGTTTGATCGCGATCAAACGGTCGGATTAAAAGTTATGGCACTTTCGAATCGTTACTCTGGCCTGGTATGACCATACCTCCTCCTCACCGAGTATCGATTTCACATCAACTTCATGGAAAAGGGCCTCCGAAAACACCTGTAAAATTTTGAAAGCAATCCAACGATAGATCAGAAGTGATAACCCGTTCAAACTGTTAGTCTAGCCCGGTACGACTAGACCTCCACGTCACCGAGTATTGATTCGACATTCCCTTTATGGAAAAGGGCCTACGGAAACTCCTGTAAAATTTTGATCGTGATCCAACGGTCTGATCAAAAGTTATGGCCCCTTTGAATCGTTACTCTCGCCTGTCGCGACCATTCCTCCGCCTCACCGAGTATCGATTCCACATCCACTTCATGGAAAAGGGACTCTGGAAACTTCTGTAAATTTTTTATCGCGATCAAACGGCAGATCAAAATTTATAACCCTTTCAAATCGTTACTCTAGCCTGGTGTGAGCATACCTCCTCCTCACCAAGTATCGATTTCACTTCCACTCCATGGAAAAGGGCCTCCGAAAACACCTGTAAAATTTTGATAGTGATGCAACGGCAAATCAAAAGTTATAACCCTTTCAAACCGTTACTCTAGCCCGGCACGACCAGATCTCCACGTCATCGAGTATCGATTCCACATACACTTTATGGAAAAGAGCCTCCGAAAACTCCTGTAAAATTTTGATTGCGATCCAATGGTCTAATCAAAAGTTATAACCCTTCCGATTCATTACTCTATCCTGTCGCGACCAGACCTTCGCCTCAACGAGTATCGATTCCACCACCACTCCATTGAAAAGGGCCTTTGAAAACTACAGTAAATTTTTTGTCACGATCAAACTGCAGATCAAAAGTTATAACCCTTTCAAACTGTTATTCTAGCCTGGCGTGACCAGACCTCCACGTCACCGAGTATCGATTCCACATCCATTTTTTGGATAATGACCTCTGAAAACTCTTGTAAAATTTTGATCGTGATCCTCGATGAGGAGGTCTGGTCGTGCCAGGCTAGGGTAACGGTTCGTAAGGGCCACAACTTTTGATCCGACCGTTGGATTTCAATCGAAATTTTAGGGGAGTTTCAGAAGGCCCTTTTCCATATTAATCATCTTATTTACGTAACACCATACTTATAAATTTTATCAAGCATTCATGATGCTAACTTATGTTGACAACAAATCAAGTTCCTCTCATAATAACGATGTCGGCCGAAAACTATGAAGG
>Ga0325410_1000600_pt1 | contig 37911 bp, 17 predicted proteins | sample PopdelMetagenome_16_FD_206182 | JGI IMG/M metagenome (GOLD analysis project Ga0325410, IMG submission 206182) | Populus deltoides microbial communities from Bellville, Georgia, United States - Xylem-PdIQD-R3 | ecosystem: Host-associated > Plants > Phyllosphere > Stem > Wood/Secondary xylem...
AGTGAATTAAATTCACTCGCACTGTAATATCAATTTTATACCTGATAATATTTTATTTAATTGTATTATTAAATAGTTTAATGGAATAATAAAAATATTTTATATAAAGTATTATTTATTTCATAATATAATATGAGTAATTAATTCTACAATATTTAAATTTAAAACCATTAATATTAATATATATTTTTTAAAATTATTTTATAATCTCAATTTCAAAAGAACTCTTACCCAAACACATTAAAATACTTTTTTTCAACCTCAATTTCAACTAAAGTTTTAACCAAACACCTATTTTTTCAAACCAACCTCAATTAAAAGTACTTTTTATAAAATAACTTTTTTCAAACCACAACCACAACCATTATTACAATACCAAATACACATAATAAATTTAAAAAGTAATTCTAAAAAATTTAAAATTTTTATTTTTTTATTTAAAATTAATATTTTTTTATGTGTTTTTAAAAAACAATTATTATTATATTATTATCCCTGAAAGCAAAGAATTTGTGCAACTCTATTATTGACTCGAAAGAAAAACTCTTTTGTCATGGCGTGAATAAAAAGTTATAAGAGTGGGTGTGACTTAGTGGCCAAGTAACCGCCCGGAGGAGGTCACAGGACGATCGGAGGGTTCTTTCTTTCCGCCTCACCAGTGATTGATGTCTGGCAAATAAAAGAATCACTTGACACATTTTACATGCTGAAAACATGAAATGTTCAATCCACTGCCATTCTTAAAACGTTTCTTATTTCCATAGATTTTGAAACGACTTTATAACATTCGTTATTTACTGGCTATATGACGGCTTCTCCAGCGCGGGTTGGATATTTTATTTTTTTATAAAAAAATTAAATGTACATGCTTTTTTAATATATTTTTTTATATACAAAATTTAAACGTGGATCAAAAAACATATACATATATTTAATTAAATAAAATGACAACCATTGATATCAATAGATATATATAAAAAAAAGTCATCAATAAGAATTAAAGACTAGACTATAAAAATCAAGAAATAAACATAGAAACACACGCTTACATGAAATTGATTAAATAAAATCAAAATAAAATAAATATTATACAATGTTGCATATATTAGAAAAAAATGCTATCATTTTATGTGAAAACTAAATGATATCTAACTAAATAATAAACTGAAAAGTTAAAAAATAAATATGTATGTAGATATATAACCTTGAAATAAAGATCATAGACTCGATTGTATTTAATAATATTTTTTTATTGAAACTAATGCTCTATTTAATCAAATAAAATAAAATAAACTTGTAGAAAGGTGATTTAATAAAATTAAAGAGAAAAAATTAAGTAGAGCTGCATATAAATAATGCCTCCTAAGATCAAAAAATTCTTTTTTAAAGCATATTTGTAAACCAAGTAGAAATTAAATCATATTTTATTAAAAAAAATCGTTAAAACAAAAAAAAAAAGCCAATGCAAAATTTAATAAAAATCCAACAATGAATAATTAAATTAGAAGGAAAAAAACAAAAAAAAAACCAATAAATCCAAAACAAAAAAGGCTTAAACACGTGGGCCTGACATGGGTGGCTCAACACTTTAGGACTTGAAAAAAACCCAAGCTCATGTGCTTGTGTTGAGTTTAGTTATTTTTTAATCTTAAAAAGATAGAAGATCTATAATCCATTTCTTAAAAAAAAAACAAAAAGAAACATAGAATGTGACGCGTCGCTTGCTACTTGGTTTGAGGTGCCTGGAAGGTCGCTATAAATCTAGGCCAAGGGGGTTTTTTTTGCTAAAAAACTTGATTTTGAACTTGTTTTGACTCAAAACATTTAGAAAAACTCTCCATTCACCTTGACAAACTTACTTATGGCCCCATACAACCAAAAATTAACCAAAAAATCAAAAATTAACTTGAAACAAAAAAAACTCCATAAGCCCATATCTATTATCTCATGCAAAGTTAAAAACACATAATATATAGGTTAAACTCTTCTCATTGAATAGAATCTATTGATACTAGAATTGTCCTTTGTAATGATCAAAATCAGTATCAGTTGAGACTTTTTTTTTCTACTATCAAAATCCAACCACTCTCTCATTTCTCAAATCAGAAACTAAAAATTAAGGAAAATAAATTTTTGAACAAAAATATAATTTTTAAAATATTCAGAAATTAAAAGTTTATTATTTGAGAAGTTGGAGGACCAAAGCAAATATTTTTTAACCAATTTCGAATCTACCATTTATTTTATTTGTTTTTTTTTATTTTAGTTCTTTTTCTTTCAATCTTGACCTTCATTGATAAATGTGAAGCAACTAACCTTCAATTTAGACAAAGGATGGTGAAATTGCCAAAAAAAAAGTTTGATTATCAAAATGAAAAAAATAAAAATGAACACCATGAATCCAAAGTGAAATGTGAGAAGAAATACAATGTTTTGTCTAGTGAATCCACCACACAACTTAGTTTTTTCTATAATGTCATAATTTTTGTATCTAGTTCGAGGTCCATTCAAGAAAGGGCTTGAGTTATTGGATTACTAGATGAACCTAGATTTATTATTTTGATTGTTCTTTAATTAAATCCAAACCATTAAATCGCAGGCCCAAATATCAAATATACAATCGAACCTTCTTTTTGGTGAATTTATTGGGCTGAAAGCCCATACATGTTTTCACCTCAGATCCATCAACGACACAGACATTTGGTATTATAATGGAAGAATTTGCTAAAAATATATTAAAATAATATTTTTATTTTTTAAAATTTATTTTAATATTAATATATTAAAAAAATCTTAAAAACATTTTAAAAAAAACGCTATCAAAATCAGTAAACAGAATAAACTCTCTTCCAAGGCAGAGCAAAGCAAAACAAAAAAAAAAGCAACAAATCTCCTTCTCAAAGGTTTCTCTCTCGCGCAAAATACTTCCCAGAAAGTGAATATTTTCCCGGAAAATCGAAACCCAATACACTCTTGAAATCTTAGTTTCAATACAGTTAGGGCTTTTGGCTTTCTGGTGAGTAAATACAAGTGTTGAATTCTTTTTGAGTGTAACAGTGTAGGTTTTAGGACTTTTTAGGCGTTTTTAATCTGGGTGTTTGTTTGGTTACAGAGAGAAGTGGAATCCAGTGGATTACGGACGGTGGTGGTGCTGGTGCACTGATGTAACTGTTCTGGGTTGTAATTCGTGAGCTTGCGGAAATTGAAGCAATGGTAACAGATTATGGTTTCTTTTTTTCATTTCTTGTTAATCTTTACTTATAGTGATTAGTTATGATTGATGCTGAGGTGTTTTTTGTAGGAAATGAAAGATTGTTGTTTAGGGTTTTAGATTAGATTTTAATGGTGGGTTTGGATATGATTGCGTTTTACTAAAAACTGTGGTCTTTTCTTGATTGTTAAAAGAAAATCCTGATAGATAAAATAGGCCAAAGTTTTCAATTTAAAGAAAGGGGGTGTGACTTTGACGTAGACTAGCCAAATGACTGTAATAATTTCTTTGAATTAGGGTATTGTTAATCATGATTGTTTTGATGTTATTGAAGTGTTTAATCTCATGCATCTATTGAAGACAATTAAAAATGATTATGTAGGGTTTTTTCTTTTGTTAACTATAAGGTAATACTGACTGGATTAATGCTGCATTTTGATCTTGATTGTGTTTTATTGTGTGGTGCTGTCTCTAGTTGGTTACGTAGTAAATATCCATGCTAAAAGAGGGCATTTTGAATTCTAAGAAAAAGAGAATTTGATTGTGACTTGCCTAATAACTATGATAAGTAGTTTGAGTTAGGGTTTTGTTACATTAGATCCAAATGAGAAAATATGTGCCAATGGTTTGGTTGTTTTTTTAGTTTGCAAAAATAGGAAATGAAATGTGTGAACTCTTGCATTTATGGCGCTGAATTGTGTGAGATTTAGTGTAGAAATACAGAGTAGAACAAATTTATTGAAACTGGAATATTTAGATAGGTGTTGAATGGGTAATGTGCTTATGTTTATGTTTGTTGTGCACAGGCTATGTCAAAAAAGGTGATTACAAGAGAAGAGTGGGAAAGAAAGCTTAATGATGTAAAAATTAGGAAAGAAGACATGAATAAATTGGTGATGAACTTTCTTGTTACGGAAGGTTATGTGGACGCTGCTGAGAAATTTCAGATGGAATCTGGAGCTGAACGTATCCTTTTTCATCTGTGTGTGTGTGTGTATCAACGTTATTCTTACTATGGTATAAGGGCATGCTTGGGATTGTGGTAGCGGTTGTGGTTCAAAGTGCTTTTCGCTTAGAAATGCATCAAAATGAAATTTTTTCATTTTTTAAAAATTATTTTTGAGATCAGCACATTAAAACGATTAGAAAACATAAAAAATAATAATTTTTAGCAAAAAAAAAAAAAAATTGAAATTTGAGGGAGCGCGGTTGAAACCGCGTTCCCAAACAGTCTCTTATGTTTGGTTTTTGTGCTTTGGTGGCATGATATGTAGTTTTTTTTTTTTTCTTATTGAGAAATAGCAGATATAGATCTTGCAACTATTACAGATCGAATGGCTGCTAAGAAGGCTGTGCAGTGTGGAAATGTTGAGGATGCGATTGAGAAAGTGAATGATTTAAATCCTGAGGTGCGATGCTTTACTATGTTGCTACAATCTTTGTGAAGGTGACTTGTGGGTCATTTATTCACATATTATTATCCCTATCATAGTTTGTTAGGACCATGTGATTATATTGGTTGTTTGATTAATTTTTTTTCTTGAAATTTTAGCTTTTCATTGTTTAGGGACTTCGGGAGTTTCTTATCATATTCATGGATGTGTTATCTGAAACTCTCTCTTTTCCAATAGGTTCAAGAAGCATGTTAGGCAGTCATCTATGATTATGTTGGTTGTAGCATCTTTAACTTTGCCAACGGCCATACAATTGCACTGAGCTGTAGGAGACCTTCAACTTTCTATGACCATTTAATTATTTCATCATCGTGGCAAAATTAATGCTTTGGTCTTAGCAACAGGTCATAGTTTAACTCCCATGTCCTACTGATTTTATAGTTTTGAATGAAATATGGCTTAAACTATACAGCTGTTATGTCAATGATATTCTTATGGGCTGAATGCTTATAAGCAATGAATGTTTCAAGGAAGCAAATGAATAAACTGCAGGATTATATATTATCATTTTGCATGCCTTATCATGCAACCCATTTTAGTCTAGCCATGAGAAAGTCATGTGATGTTCTTATACATGACATTGTCATATTGCCTGTTTAGTGTGTACTACTGAAAATCACAGGAAAGTGATTAAGAAAGCTAGAATATGGAAACCTCATCTTTAATGGCGGTTGTGGAATTTCAGAAACATAAATTCTTTCATAGAGGGCTGTTCTTTAAGTCATCATTGCTTGTTCTATGCAGAAACATAGAGGGCTGTTCTTTAAGTCATCATTGCTTGTTCTATGCAGAAACATACACGCACATATATGTATATACATGCATGCATGTATGACACAACCATATAGATTATGGCCTTTTTTCTATCTAGATTTTCCTCATGTGAAAATTTTGCTTGCAGATACTGGATACAAATCCGCAACTGTTTTTCCATCTCCAGCAACAGAGATTGATAGAACTGATTCGCAATGGCAAAGTAAATGAGGCTTTGCAGTTTGCTCAGGAGGAACTTGCTCCAAGGGGAGAAGAAGATGTAATTCTGAGTTCCTCATAATTTTGTCATGTTTACTTGCATAGCATTTGATATCATCTGCAGTTCCTTCTGGCTTTGTTTTTCTTCTCAATTTGGTTGAACTTCAATGATTAAACTGGTTGCATAATTATTGAAACTAATAATGATATTCACCTTGAAGATAAATACTGTCTTAGTGGGACACATTCACATGACCACTTTCATGATAATAAATGACCTGAGAAAGTTGAAAATTTCTGCAGCATAGCTTTTTAGAAGAACTGGAGAGGACTATTGCGCTGCTGGCTTTTGAAGATGTTTCTAACTGCCCTGTTGGAGATCTTTTGGATATTTCACAACGCCTTAAGACAGCAAGTGAGGTGAATGCAGCTATCCTTACAAGCCAGAGTCATGAAAAAGGTTTGCGGATGTCTATTTCTTTTCTTTTCTTTTTTTATTTTTTTTATATGTCCGCGTGTTTGTGTTAATAGAAATAAATGTTCCTGTGTGCTTGGGTGATGTCTGCTTCTCTTTGTTTTTATTTGGTTCTTATGTCCCAAAAGAAAAAAAAAAGAGAAGAAGAAATCAAGCACCTTTGTATTGTACATTTTCATTGCCATGCTACCAGCTATGTCATGGTAACCCAATCAATTATTATTCTTGACGTCTTCTGGACACCCACTACCATTCATCACAAACATCATACACAAGCTTCCACTCTTTATGTTGTGTAAAGAGATGCTCACCTCCCAGGCATGTCAATTAGATAATGGTGTAAAATGGGCTTCAGTCACTGTAACAACATCCTTTATGTCAGAAAGAACCTTTTATTTTTGGGTATACCATTTGGACATTGCTGATTTAAGGACCCACATAAATTGTGCTTGATCTTCTCAGTAGCACTAAAAGCCTTGTACATCATTGGTTCTCACGTAAAATGTGGCTATTTTGTTCTTTCCTTTGGAGGGGATTACACGGAATATTGGGAAGGGCAAGAGCTTGCATCTAAAGGGCATCTGCAAATTTTATTCCTTTAGGTCACATCATTTGCTGTGAGTTAGACACGTTTATTTTCTTTTACAACATTTGCTGAATTCTTAACGAGATAATGACTAAGCGATGAGATGCAAGCTCATATTTTGGATACTGTTCTTTGTCCTCTCCTTTCTCTGTTTGCTTTACTGTGCTTGTGTACTTGAGTTGATTATCTTGCACTATCTTTATTATAAGAAGAATTAATTATGCTGTTCTGTTTTTTTTTTAATGAATTGACATAATCACAGATCCAAAGCTTCCAAGCTTGTTAAAAATGTTGCTATGGGCTCAGAACCAACTTGATGAGAAAGCTGCATATCCTCGAATAAAGAATTTATCTACTGCCATGCTCGAAGACCCTGCAGTTTGAGCTGCTCGCAAGTTCTCGTGGAAGATTTCGCTTGGTCAAGATTGCACATGCAGAAACTGGATGATGGAAGGACAAAATGTCCGTGCTTCTATTACAATGACTTTAGGCAGTCAGTGATCTGTTGGATGCTACTGTTTTACAATTTGTTCGTTGTTCATTCTCCTCTTTCTAAATCCTTGCACAGTAGATATGTTTACACGATTTGCCTTCCTTAAAGTTGTGGATTATGGCATCATATCCAAAATCATAATGGCATAAGTAATTTCAAGGCTATGACCAAACTTTGAAAATGTTGTCCTCTTCACAAACACCTACGGCTAGGCAGAAATCCCCGCTTTCATTGAGGGACGTTTTCACTTTATGGCCTCCTTATATAAGCAAATCAATCCATTCCCAACCCCCCCACTATCTTACACAATAAATTCAAGGCCATGACGCATTACCCCTTGCCTGGCTTGTTCTCCGGGATAAATGACTAGCAGGGCATCTACTGGAATGATGCTTTCTGCTATTCAGCAGCCCAACTGCTGAAGACCAGACAGCGAAGACAAAAAATTTAAAGCAAACGAACAAAAGGGGAGAGGCAGAGATCAGAGAAAATACCAAACTGAAATAAGATTAAAATATATATTTTAAGGAAAGCTAAGAAACTGCTGCTTTTCTACACAACTTCTTGAAAGCCGCTGATTAAATGAAATCTAGAGAACAAACTGAAATAAATAAAATAAACCAACACCACCCTGCCCCCAAGTACCACTCTTCAAGGTTCTACCCACAGAACGTAAACCCACAGCATTTCTTTGCTATCCTGAATGGTGTTATTACCATGTTTGACTGCATATCCACTTGCACCCAAATTGCAACAGCCATCATCAAAATTGAGAGCATAACTTGAAGGATCATACTGGAACTTGAATTGCTTCTTCCCACCATTCCTTTTCACAGCCTTCCTCACTGCTGCCCTGAGCCTCCAGAAAAGGGTCATGCATTGCTTCTTGCTGTATCTATTCACACATCCAAGGCTTCCAATCAAGCCCATGTCAACCAACAAGCAGAGAGTCTCAATTCTCAACTTCAATTATCAGAAAGAAAACCAATAACCCAATAACCGAAAATCTTGAAGGGGAAACAAAAGGAACTAGGAAGTTGGCTAGCAAGTATCTCTTGGCTTTATAAAGAGAGAAGAAACAAGAAAACTTGGAAAAGTGTTTAGAAGAGTGGGAAAAGAGAATGACAACAAACTTAAAAAGGGAAACTTTCGAAGTAAGATGTAAAAGAATGAATGACTGGAGGAAAAACAAAAAACAAAAAAAAGCAAATCTTTTGGGTCTTTCAAAGAAGCCGCTACAGGTTCAGATGCAGTATCCACAGCCATGTGCTCTCTTTTGCATCATATTGGGATGCTCAAATTCCATCCTCTGCTATAAGAAAGAGAGAGAGAGAGAGAGAGAGGGAAAAGTGAAGGTTGCAGTGGGCAGAGAGCCTCTCTCCATCTCTATGGTCCTATCACTATCAGACTGTTGCTATTGTTGTAGCAGCAGCTGTATTGTTATACCAAATGTGTGCTGTGTGCGCGCGCCTTGGCACTTCTTGATGAATTCCTTTGTCCACATTGTGTTCTACTTTTTTTTTTTTGGTAGTGTAATACTATTTTTACCCTATGAAGGAAGAAGAGTCAGCTAGCTATGGCAAGGGCTACTGGGTTAATGGACACTGGCCAGTAACTAGACCAAGCTCTAACAAACAAAGATTGCAATTAACTGCTCAATAAAGTACTCAATAATTATGTTCCAAACTGTTTCAACTAGCTAGCTGGTTTGATTCTTAGATGAGATTTTTTTTTATTTGAATAAAGATTCTGATTTAATTTTGAGATTTAAAAGAGAAATCAATTATTCCATGTTTTTATTTTTGTATTCATCAAATATCTTTTTGTGTTTCAAAATTCAGCTTTCGGTTCTTAATTATACATTACTATTCATCTTGTAATTTGGTTCATTGTATTATAAAAATTATCAATTTCGATCGCATATCTTACTTTACTAAAATAATTTTTTTTAATTTTAATTATAATGTATTTTCGGACTAGTTTGTACGTCAATCAAAACTATTTTTTTTAAATAATTTTAAAAATACATTCATTATAGATACATTCAAAAGAATTTAACCCATAAATTTTTTAGAAAGAAATAACCTTCTTAACTATTAATAACTTTATAGACTGTGATCATTGAAGGTTGTTACATGTATTTGAAAAGTTTTTATTTATATTGATGATATTTGGAATTAAGAATCAATCCCAACCCTAACATCTAAGTTATTGGTATCTACACGTTAAGGTGGTATTTAAAATGGTGATAAAAATTACTTTTTAAAGTGTATTTCGCTTGATAATATATTAAAATAATATATTTTTTATTTTTTAAAAATTAATTTTGATATTAGTATATTAAAACCTTTTAAGAACACTAAAAAAATAATTTAAAACAATAAAAATTCAAAATTTCTAAAAAGTTCAGCTGACCGTGCTAGAAAAAGTGGGCAATGGAGGTCTCCAATGATCCTACAACTCAATCCCATCTTTTTTTTATCCTCCCAAGTGCTTTGTCTGTAATACAAGACAATGTGGGAAGAAGGTGGTTCTGCTGATTGCCTCCTGGATTTCTACCTTCTATCCATTTGTTTTCTTCTCCAAAGTCTCTCTGCCTTTTCATATTCTCATTAAATTCCCTTTTGTCTCACTCTATAGTTCCCTTCTATCATTTAGCCAGGGCCCGAGTGCCTCAGTGCCCTTTCTCTTGCCTTCTGTGCTTCGGTCCAAACTCCTACCCTAGCCTACCAATGGAGCTTGTGGACCCATTTCCAGATGAGTTGTCATTCTGTGCCTCCAAAGCAAAGCTTGTGTTAAACATTGGAAACTCCCTCTCGACCCTCCACACCATTATCTCTCCCCTTGTCTATTTTGATGTGGGTTACATGGGCTCTACTCTTGAAGTGGGCCCATCTTATCCTGAGGCTTGGCCATATGGTACTGGTAGCCTGCAATAGATAGCATAACAGGCCCAGATCAATCTACCACCTAAGATTCGACACAATCCCTTTTGTCAGTCCATTTGTCAAGACTCTCTCGAGGCTATTAGCTGGATCTCACAATATTTCCACGCAGAGTTTGTTCTCATTCCCATTTTGATAGTGCTTGTTCATGTGCCTTTACAGATTCTTCCTCCACTGCTACAACCTTATATTCTCGTTTCTGGCATCGTTCGTACATTTGACCCTTTCTTGTGTTGAACGTTTGGAGCTCAGCATAACTCGTTTTCGAAGCTCACTCACTCTCTGCAAGTCCACTATGTACAATCATTGTAGTTCATTCACGTATGCTGTGATGCATGCCACATTATCAAACTCCATCATCCCTTCAATATCAAACATCTTCATGACATAGATTCTACAATATCAATTTTTTTAACTGTATATTCTATTAAAATAGCATTGTTTTCATAAAAATAATTGACTTGCAAGTAAGCTCGATAATCAGATTTTTTTAATCAATCATCGAAATGAATCCGACATCTATGCTTCATTATGTGCCCTCTCTATGAAGGAAAACAAAAATAAGCAGAATTTCTTGCGATCAAAGAGAGAACACAAGTTACAAGAGAAGAGGCATCCCATTTTCACAGAAACTGCTCAAAACAACTTGTTATATTTTATGATCACATGCTCTATTGCCGCCCTTGAATATTGTACAAAGGTAGAGAGAAGATAAAGATGCGATCCCAGAAGATAACATCTTATTATAAAACTAACTACTGGATAAACATGAGTAAAAAGGGTCATTTCTTGATAATCAGACCTAATGCCTAGAGCCGAATTTGTGTTGGCCTAGTGAGAGCAAGAGTGTGAGATTCGAGATTTCTAGTATCATGCGGTAGTATCTCATTTGGATTTGCTCCCTATTCCTTTTTTTTGGTGCCTTTTCACTGTGGATACATGGGTACATGCCTGCATGTATATAATATATATATTTCTCCATGTGTCTTCCTTTGGACCACTTCTACATTAGCATTCAAGAGTTTAAAACATAGGGTTTTTCATTACAAGGATGATCATTTCAAATCAAAATTTTGACATGCTTTCTTGATTAGTAGACGTGTGCTTGCGTTACGTTGTGGTACACATTACTCGAGTGAGTGTGTATATATATTAAGAATAAACTAAAATTAATCAGTGTTTTATTGTATAAATCTACAGTAAAATGTTGAGTAATCTTCAACTTTTTTTTTTTTATTTTTTTTTCTGTTTTTTTTGGTTTTCTTAGCTTTTATGGGTTTTTTTTTGCGCTTTTTTTAATGAATTTTTTTTGTTTAATTTCTTTTTGTTAATGTTAATTTTTTTATTTAGTTATTAGATTTTCATGACACGAATCCCGAGTTTGACGAGTTAATCTGATTTTTTTTTACTTTTTTTTAATTAATAACATATACTAAAATTGTTCAGTGTTTTACTGTGCAGTCCATAGTGAAACGCTAAGCAATTTTTTTTTGTTTTTAATATTTTTTTCTATTTTTTTCTATTTTTTTTGTTTTTTTTCTGTTTTTATTTTTTCTGTTTTTTTTTGGTTTTCTTTGCCTTTATGGGTTTTTTTTTTTGCTTTTTTTTTGTGCTTTTTTTAATGAATTTTTTTGTTTAATTTTTTTTGTTAATGTTAATTTTTTTTATTTAGTTACTAGATTTTCATGACACGGATCCCGAGTTTGACGAGTTAATCTGATTTTTTTTCTTTTTTTTAATTAATAATATATACTAAAATTGTTCAGTGTTTTACTGTGCAGTCCACAGTGAAATGCTAAGCTATTTTTTTATTTTTAATATTTTTTCTATTTTTTTTTGCTTTTTATACCTTTATAGGTTTTTTTTTTTGCTTTTTTTCTTTGTGTTTTTTTTCTTTTAATGAATTTTTTTGTTTAATTTAGTTTGTTAATGTTAATTTTTTTTTAGTTATCAGACTTTCATGACACGGATCCCGGGTTTGGCGGGTTAACCTGGTTTGACGAGTTAACCCATAATTTTTTTTGCTTTTTTTAAAGTTTGATGAGTTAACCCGGAATTTGTTTTTTGCTTTTTTTTCTTTTTAATTAATTTTTTTTTGTTTAGTTTAGTTTTTTAATGTTGAATTTTTTTCTATTTAATTATCAGACTTTCATGATACGTATCCTAAACTTGATGGGTTAACTTGTTAATTTTTTTCTATTTAGTTATCAAACTTTCATGACGCGAATCCCAGGTTTGACGGGTTAACTTGGTTTGAAGGGTTAACCCAGTTAATTTAGATTCTTTTCTTTTTCTTCATTAATTTTTTTCTTCCTGTTGATTTTTTTCTTTGTTTTTTTAATTAATCTATTTAATTATCATATTTTTATGACACGATCTTGCAGTCAGACCCACATTCAAGGCTCTTGGGTCCGGAGTTGCAGCCAGACTCACTTAAACTTGAGTCATGTAAGTTTAATACTATTATTAATATTATAAATATTACTCTTGAGTCAAGCATTACAGCTGAACTAAAGGCTAGTGGACATATCTTTGCAGAAAGACCTAACACTCTTAGATCTTACTCTTTTTTGATATTTTTTATGTAAGAAAAAAAATTTAACCCGTGACGTGTGCCTTTATTTTTTTTTCTCTTTTCCTTTTTAAGTCTTTTACTGTGGATTGCATAGTACAGTCCATAGTGAAAAAGCTGATGACTTTAGTTTTTTTTTTGTCTTTTTTAATTTATTTTTTTGAATTTAATTTTTTAATATATAATTTTTTCTATTTAATTATCAGACTTTCATGACATGGATCCCAGGTTTGACGGGTTAACTTAGTTTATTCAGATTTTTTTTCTTTTTCTTCATTAGTTTTTTTCTTCCCATAGTTTTTTTTTTCTCTTTGCTTTTTCCTTTTTAATTAATATTTTTTTAAAATTTATTTCATTAATAATAAATCTTTTTTCTATTTAGTTATCACACTTTCATTACACGAATTTCATGTTTGACAAGTTAACCTGATTTGGCAGGTTAACTCCGTTGATTCAGATTTTTTTCTTTTTTTCTCATTAGTTTTGTTCTTCCGATTTTATCTTTTAATATTGTATGCAGTCTACAGTGAAAATGCTGAAACCTTTAGTTTATTTTTTGCTTTTTATATGTCTTTCACTGTGGACTGCACAGTGCAATCCACAGTGAAAAAGCTGATGTTTTCTTTTTTTAATTAATTTTTTTATTTAGTTTGTTGATATTAAATTTTTTTCTATTTAGTTATCAGACTTTCATGACACGGATCTCAGGTTTGACGGGTTAACTCAGTTAATTTAGATTTTTTTTCTTTTTTTTTGTTAGATTTTTTCTTCTTATAAATTTTTTCTTTTATTGTTTCTTTTTATTTAATTTAGTTCATCAATATTAAATTTTTTTCTATTTAGTTATCGAATGATGCCTTTAGTTTTTTTTTTTGCTTTTTTGCTGTTTTTATGCCTTTAACTGTGGACTGCGCACTGTAGTACACAATGAAATGGCTGATGCCTTTTTATTTGTTTTTTTTCTTTTTAATTATTTTTTTATTTAATTTAGTTTGTTAATGTTCAAACGGGTTAATCTGGTTTGACGGGTTAACCCAGTTAATTTTGTGTTAACCTGTCAATTTTTTTTTTCTATTTAGTTATCAAACTTTCACGACATGAATCCAAGGTTTAAAGGGTTAACCCAGTTTGAAGTGTTAACTCAGTTAATTCAGATTTTTTTCTTTTTCTTCATTAATTTTTTTCTTCATTTTGGTTTCTTTTCTTTGTTTTTTCTTTTTAATTATCTCACTTTTATGACACGACCTTGCAGCCAGACACACATCCAAGATTATTGGGTCTGGTATTGTATTCAGACCCACTTAAACTTGGATCATGCAAGTTTAATGTTATTATTAATATTATAAATATTACTCTTGGATCAAGCGTTGCAGCCACACCCAAGACTCTTGGGTATAACTTTGTAAAAAGACCTAATATTTTTAGATCTTAATTTTTTTTAATATTTTTATGCAAAAATTATTGACCCGCGGCATCGCGCGGGTCATGCAACTAGTATATATATAAAAGTCATCATGATAACATGAGAACAAAATGCAAAAAGACTTGGTAAATTAAACATAAAATAAAAAAATAAGATAAAAAAAACTGGTGTGAGCCAATGCGAGCCACCAAGATAGACATTTAATCTAGAAATTAAGGGGCGAGTGAGTCTTGATTAACTTAACAAATCTATTTTCTAGGTCATGAAGTTGAGATAATTCAGTAGAAAAAAATTAAAAATAACCACAAAATTTTTTTTTTTTTAAAAAAATGTGTAACAACGATATCGAAAAAGAAAATAAAAAGAAAAAAAGATGTCAACCCTTGTAACTTTTTAAATTCATGACCTGAGTTATCATACCAGAAGCACTATATATAAAATAATTATAAAGCGTAATCCATAAGAAATGAAACGGTTAAGGATGACTTAAAATTTTTTTAAAAAAATTAATTAAAAGAATGAGAGTTAAAATTTAAAGAAAAAATAAATCAAAGGGCAAAAATAAATTTTCAATTTCAGAGTTCAATTGAAAAGAATAAAAACATTAATAAAAAAAAATCAAAAGAATAAAAACAAAAAAAACCAACACACAATCAACTTGGATTGAACGGTGAAATTAAAAACAATAAAACTTTTATAAAATGGTCAACATAAATAATAAGAAATCAAAAGAATAAGGATCAAATTGAAAATACCAACACTTGATAAAAAAAAGTTTGAACATGTAGAAGTTTTCAACGCATTGTTTTACATAAAAAATAGTAAATGCAAATCAAAAAACTTATGAACGCAACTAAATACATTAAGTACAAACTATTTTGTAAATAAGTTAAAAAAAATCTATCAACAATAAATAAAAATGTAATTGGAAAAATTAAGTGGAAAATGTAAATAAAGATATTTAATGTTGCAATAAAGGTTATTTACCCAGTTGTGTTTAATGAATACATTTATAAAAATCAATTTATAATAGAAATCGACATACATATAAAATTTATTGAATAAAATAAATAAATAAAATTCTATGCAGGGCTGTACAAATTAAAAATATTGTAAAAAAATAAATGTTATTTATTTTTAAAAATAAACTTAATTTATATAAAATATAAAAAAATATAAATGAATCACACCAACCTCATAAAAAAGTTAAATACACTCAATATAATTAAAAAAATAATTGCTATTTCAAAAAGGCTAAATAAGCCAAACAAATCAGGGGTATTAATCAAAACATAAATGCAGAAATTATTTTTTAAAACAAATATACAAAATATTAATTAAAAAAAAAGAATGAGGCTAGGTGTTGTGGGCTTGATAAGCCTGGCCTAGTGCTTGGCCTACAAAGGCTGACCCATGCACGCGGGCTTGCAAGTCTAGATCCATGCACCCAAACTTTTTTTTTCTTCTAAAGTTAACAGGGTAGCCATTATTTAAAAAACAAAATAGGTAATGCTTTATTTATAATTGCCCTGAATCTGACTATTGTGATGATCGAAAAAACAATGCTCTTGTTTTTCTAATAAAAAAAAACTATGTTGAACCCATTTTTGATCCAAAACACTTACGAAATACCCTTAAAATCTTGTTTAATCAATTCATGACCTTAAAAAACCGTCCCAAAACCCACAATCAACCTAATCTTAACTCTCTTCATCATACGAAATCATTTGATGTAAAAATCAACCATTCTAGTTACCAAAATCATCGTTAACGATAACATTCTCTCTCGGATGGAATCTTGGGACCCCCTTCTCATCACCACTGAAAAAGAACTAAGATAAATTTTTCAAATAAATTGCAGAGCCGCCACCTATATTAGCCATGTTTTTCACTTAATCCCTCTTTCTTTCAATTCAATCCTCATAAAAAAAAAAAAACTTGCTCCAATTTGAGCTAAAGGTTTAATTGTGCAAAAAAAAAAAAAAAGAGTTTAAGGACAAAATTAAAATGTTTCAAAAATTTCACTATTAAGAATGAATAATAAAAAAAAATGCAGTAAAAAAGGCCACACGCTTTTTATATTTTGTTAATTTATTGAATTTGGGATGATGTATGTTAGCTAACTTCATTGGTTAAATTATTAAATATAATTATTTTGCAAAATTTTGATATAAAAGTTCAGTCACACTTCAAAACAACATGGATTACAAAAACAGCTGTGAATATTTATCACATGTACAGATGATTAGCTAGTTAGATCTAAGTTGATAACAGAGACAAAAAAAAATAAAAAAAATTAAGGGAAGAACTTGGCATTGCGAAGCTCTACAATCCCAAGTCCAAGGTATTGCCTCTTTGTTCCTTTTCTATTGGCATAAGAAAAGATATTAAGATTTATTTTTATATCAACATATTAAAATAATTTTAAAAAAATCAAAAAATTACAAAACTGAAGTTCAACCACATCGCAAAAAACTCTCATAATCTCAATATCGACCATGGCCGAAGATGAGTACACAGAATGCTAGTGCTGCCTTTTGAAAGAACATATATAGGGTCATTAATTCAGCTAGGATTTTTTCAAGTTCCACGATTGTGTTCTCCCTATATTTTTGCTTCGATTTCTCAGAAAAACCTTTCTCGTAATCCAAATATGACAAAGCAAGAGACAATGACCCACCAAATTGTTCCCTCACACCAAATCGGGCCTTGATTTTTTGGTCATCACTAGGTATAGTCATAGAATTTTGCTCCATTCTTAACATTAGCTACCCTCTATGTATAATCCTTAGTCGATGCAACAACCCCTTTGTTGTGTTCTCCGCTGGTTTCTTTATATGTTCCTTTTTTGTCTACATAATAATTCCCATTTCACCTAAGATCAATTAAAATCATATAGGAACCATACTAGAACTACCACCTCATCTTTGCCAGTTCTTCAATGGGTTCACTTCCTTCTCCTCCCCAAACAACAACACCACCTTCATCGCCGGAATCTTCGCCTTCTAGCTATAGGGTCTATGCCTCATTCTGCCACAAGAATGTTTCCAATTGGATAGAATGTTACAATCCATCAAATAACACATGGAGTTATGTTAGCTCAGTTCCTAACCTGATTGAAAACCATGTCTTGAAAGGTTTTGCAATGGTTACATTAGGCGATTCAATTTACATAATTGGAGGATTGTTATGTCGCAGGGTGCAAGCTCCTAACAGTATCGATGAGTCTGACGAATTTATCGACGTCGGTGTTGAGGTGCTACCATCGGTTCTTCGCTACAATGTTTGTTCTAACCAATGGTCTCAAAGTGCACCCTTAGGCGAGCCACGGTACGATTTTGCTTGTGCTATATGCGAGAATAAAATTTACGTGGCAGGAGGCAAGTCCAGTTTGGCAAGTAGAAGGGGAATTTCTTGTGCCGAGGTATATGATCCAACCCTTAATGCGTGGAGCCCTCTGCCGACTATGAGCACATTGAGGTACAAAAGTGTAGGTGTGACATGGCGAGGTAAAATCCATGTGGTAGGGGGGTTTGCCATGAGAAGGGACTCCGATAAGACGGTGCCGTTTCTAACCGAAAGGAGCTCCGCTGAAGTGTACGATCCACGAACAGGAAAGTGGGATCTAGTGGCAGGAATGTGGCAATTAGATGTGCCTCCTAATCAAATTGTGGAAGTTGACGGGAGTCTGTTTAGCTCCGGTGATTGCTTCAAAGCATGGAAAGGTTACATTGAAGCCTATGATGGGAAGCTCAATATATGGAATGTTGTTGATGGATCCCATTTGCAAACTCTCAACTCACCAATTTCATCTTCAGATGACAACAATGAAAATTGGCCACCAACCCAACGAATATACCTCACTATGGCACCAATTGGGACTCGATTATTTTTCCTGGCAGGCTATAGGAAGGCTGGGGAATTGTCACGTATAATGTCCACGGCCCTTATTTTTGACACTACAGCAACTAGACGTGCATGGGCGAGCTCTGAGCCCATTGAAGAGGAGGGGGTGAAGGAACTTTGTAGCCATTGTTGCGTAGTGAGAATTTCTGAAACGACAGTAGCAAGTGAAGTGACAATCTAATGCTAGTCATGCTTGTATTACATGAAAGCCGAATCGAATGTAATGCGTACACACACAACTGGAATTAATTGAATAATTCTTGCACTTGCAGAAGTCCATGATACTCTTTACTTGAGTGGAAAACATCTCTGTGCTTAATCTGTCTTTGCTGGGATGCTCCACTTGTGACTCGAGTGCATGATTTTGGTTAGATTGGGATGACCAAATAAGACAAGTCTTGTACAAGTATGTGTCTTTTCTTAAGAGTTATTGATGTATGAAAAAGAGGCATTTATGGTATTAATTTAGAGAATTAGAAGCCATGCTAATCAATAGCCAGCACTTTTCCTCTCAAAGTCGTAACTCACCTCATTTTCTAACCCCAAATGGGTGTGTGGCCTTCGCCACTACAAACATGTCAACTCTATCCAAGATTCAATAGATTAAAGAGTTCCTTTTCAAAGCGCTTCACTGCTGCCAATAATTAGAAACGATCAGGTGTAGGAAATATCTACTTGAAAGAGTTATTAAATGACTCAAACAGATAACAAGATTTTATTTTAAATTATATGTATGTATGTATGTATGCACAAAAAACAATTATTTTATTTAAAATAATAAGGAGTTGAAGACTTTTACTGCTTGAAAACGCTATCATCAACGGAAAGATAATCATGGACTCTTATAATGATATGGATCTTGACCTGTCTGTAAATATATGCTTGTAATTATCATCAAGTCACAACTTAAAAAAAAAGAAAAAAGATCAGGCTAAAAAACTTTATCCCTACTTCTCTCTATTATTGAGAGAAAATAAATTTTTAGATTTTGCACATAGAACAACAATATGATTATTGCTTAGAGACAAGAAAAGCTACCATCATGAATTCATATATGTTTTTTTAAAATTAATTACTTCAATGTGAAAAGTATGATAGTTAAATATCTAGAATTACATATTAAACTAAATTAATTTTTACAATGTGAAAATAAATGAAATTCAAATCATAAAAAATGAAAAAAAAAAAGAAAGTCTTCTGATTAATTTGCTATCGTAATTCAAGGTAAAAAAAATATTATTTTGAAAAAACCCTTATTTCTTTTCTCTCAAAGCCCTACAACCGTTGCTTACTATTGTTTTTTTTTTTTTGTGTGCGCATTCAACGTGTTTGGGGAAAAGGATACTACTCAAGACAAAATCAAAACTAAAAGATAGTCAGTCGTGGAAAGATATGGAGGATGATCATAGGTCGAGCTTTTGGGTGAGGAAACGAGGGGTGGGCTTAAGATCGAAGAAGGATTTGGAGAGGCATAAGATATAAGAAAGGTTGGGGGCTAGAGGGAGGTTGAAGAAGGCTTTAAAAAACACAAAGAAGGAGAGGGAGATGAGGATAAGGAGCCAGATCTCCATCTTTTTTGTTTTGAGGTAAAATCAAAGTCGAGTACTATAATAAGAAAAGGACAGATGATAGGATTACTTTCATGGCAACGGGGATGATCTGAAGGAATTAAAATTATAAACTAATAAATTATTAGTAAGAATTCATAGGCATTATTTGGTTTAATTGTTTGTTTAGTTTCATCCTAACTATATCAATTGATATATTAATCAAGATTAATTCTTTAAGGTAAAATAATCAAGATTGTTAATTGTATTCTAATTTCTAAATAATATAATTAAATTCAATTATGTATTTTAATATTTTATTTCAAATATAAGAATTATAATAGGTTGTTAATTGAATTAAAATTAAATATAAAATTAAATTCAAATTGATTCCAAACAAGGTGTAAGTGTGAAAAATGGGATTTGGAAATTAAAAAATATATATTTGAGGAGGCCGAGATTCGAACTTGGGTATATAAGTTCTAATTAAAATATGAAAGGTCATTACACTAGAGTAATTTCTAGTTTCTATCATGTGTGTGTGTATTATAATAAAAAGCTTATATATGAGATTTAAACCATAAAGTGAAGAAATAAAATTCATGACAGTGCCAACTATGTCACTCAGAAGGTGAAGAAATGAAAAAATAAAAGAAAAGCTTAACAATGGATGGTAGAAGAAGGGAAAGCTCGTTTTCAAATGACCTAGACATGCTAGATCAAGCATTATAGTGGCTTGTTTCTTCTACAAGAAAAAGGGACATATGAAGAAAGATCAATGACTTAAAAAAAAGTTAATTATATTGCCTTTGTGTATTTTGAATCTAATTCTTTAGACTCTTAATAAAATTCTTGGTGGATTGATTCGAGTACTACATTTCACATTATCAATGTTATACAGGGCTTTCTAAGTTTAACGAGATCGACGATAAGAGAAGAAGGCAACTATTTAGGAATTAGGATGTGTTTGTATGTTGAGGCCATGTGGACTTATAGACGTGTTTTAAACAATGTTTATTTTTTGGATTTAGAGAACACCTTTTATGTTCCTTTGTTTTTTAGGAACTTTATTTCAATTTCTAGATTAATGTATTTTGGTTATTATTTTAATTTTATTGATACTGAACTTATTATTTCCCATAATAAAGTTAGCATAGATTTTGAATGTTTGCTTAATAGATTATTTAAACTTAAATTAGATTGAACCTATGAACAAAGTCTCTTAACCTTGTGTCGCAGGTCGTGCCGCAATGTCGTCGGGGACGACGAAGGCAGTTATCGTGCCTCCTGATGAGGTGTGGTGTTTTTGGAAAATGTGTTTTTGATTTAATCATAAAATTATGATTAGTGTTTAGGAGTCACCATCTAATATTATGGTCACTAGGAACCTATGGTCTACAAGAGTCTAGGTAAGGGATTGGTTGTGCAAGGAGAAGACGCATCACTCCCAGTGCACCTTACTTAAGATAAGCTGCATTGTTATTTGATTGTTTTTCTAGATCGGGTTTCTATTTGTTGGTCTCATCTATGTTTCAAGATAGATCTCTCTTTATGAAAAAGTCTCTACCTTATTGGATGGAGTCTTAATTGTTCTAAAGTCACAAATTTAGCATCGTATTTATTTTATGTCTTATATCTTTAACATTTGATGGTATATTTTATTGTATAATTTTACACGCCACAAATATTAAAATTTATATTTGGATCCTAAAAAAACTTAAAAAAAAGTTTTTTGGCATTTTAGACAAATTCTAATAGATAATCATAAACTGGTTATGATATTTATTTTTATAGATTTTTATTTTATTTTTTGGATTTTATTTAAAAAAACCATGAGAAAGATACAATTTTTTTGTTCTTTTATGAAAAATATACTTGGAAAATTTTAGGATTTGACCGTATGCATGAAAACAAAATATTTTTTTATTATTTTATTAAAGAAAAAATTAATTTAAAAGTTTTGAATTATTTTTTTGATTTTTTTTGAAAAGTTTAAGAGAAAACCAGATATTTTAATATAAGATCTGTATCTTACAATGTAAGTATACAAACCTGATATTATGTAAAATTGGTGGAAAAATATGCGAAAAAATCACAAATTTTTTTGAAAGTATGTTTTGAATTTTTTTGGAAATTTTTCACTTTTTAAATATATAATATTATATATATTAATTAAATATTATGAAAACATGTGGGCTGGGTCGACCCAGCTAACTGGGCCGAGCTCAACCCCAAAAAAGAGTTGGTTGATCTCGGCCTAATAGAATTTTTGTTATTTGATAATTAAATAAAAAAGAGTGGGTTGATCTTGGCCTAAATAAAAAATAGTTTTGAAAAAAGATACTAAACCTGGTAGTATCCATGAACCAAGTCGTCAGCTTGTCGGGCTAGCTTGGATTGATTGGGAATCGACCTTTGTAACTTGTTTTAATTTACTTTTTTATAATTATCATAGTCTTAAGAAAATGTCATGATATTGGGTTGGTGATCAATTTTGCGAGCAACTTTTTTTTTATCATATAATGAAATAAAATTAGTTTTAAAAAAGTTATTAAATTCAATGAAATACATGACCGTTTTTGCTAGTTTGGCGGATTAAGTCACGAAACCCGAATCAATCAAATAGGTCGACTCCTCTATCTTAATTGTTTTTAAAGTCAAATTAAGCTTTTACCAATCATCCAAATTTTCTTTGGACTCACCAAGTTAATTGGATTATGTTGGGCCAACTCCTATACGGTTTAATTTGAAATATAAACTAGGCAAAAAGTCAGGTTAAGAGATTTTAAGGTTGATTTGTTGGACTGAATTTAATGACATTATCAAAAAGTTCATTGTGACCTGGACATTATTTCACATTTTAAAAAGAATTTTGAGTTAATCCACGGTATAGTGCAGGCCAATTATCTATCATGTTTAGAGATTATCATAATTTCTTTTGGTATTAGGTTTTTTTACAATTAAAACAAGATTTAGAGATAACTAGATACTTGACCTGTGCTTTGCCATGGGTCAAATTGTTTTTCCAACAAAAACAATCGTATACACAAGTTTTTTGTAATTAAAAAAATTAAATGAAAATAAAAAATTTTATGCATAAATGTGATCAAATAAATCGAGAAGTATATAAGTTAATAAATGGAAAAAAAAAACACCATAAATGATAACTGAAAATAAAACTGTAAAAATCGAGAGACAAGTGTAAATCAAGATATTTAATCTCGTAAGATGAGATATTTATCCAGTTGTATTTGCTAAATTTATTTATTAAAATAAATTTTTTATTCATTTAAACGATAATAGAAATAGCCAACACATTAAATTGATGAAATAAAATAAAAGGGAAGAAAAATATAATGCTAGGACACACATATTAGAAATATTATCTAAAAAAATATTTTTTTATTTAAAAAAAAGTTCATTTATACAAAAAAAAATATAGATGAATAAAAAAACCTCTTAAAAAATATAATGCATAAAAGTAATCAAAAAATATTTGTCATTGAAAAGAGATTCTCTAAACAAAATGAGAGAGAGAGATATAGAGAGATAGAGAGAGAGAGAGAGAGAGAGAGAGAGAGAGAGAGAGAGAGAGAGAGAGAGAGAGAGAGAGAGAGAGAGAGAGAGAGAGAGAGGATATTGATTTAATTATAAATAAAAAATAATTTGAAAAAAAAACACATATAAAAACACCTAGAATTTTTTTTAAATAAAAGAAAAAAATATTTTTTCTAAAAAAAAATAAGGTCAGGTGCTGCTGGACAAGGTAAGCTAGCCCAACCCGCCTAGCCCATTTCGCTAGGGCATGTGTGGTTGAGCCTTTTTTTTTTTTTGCATGTTGTTCACCTTGATTTTTGTTTTTTAAAAAAAGTGTGATAGGACGCGTTGTCTATATTGACCAGTTTCGAGCCACTACGGTGGCTGGAAAATTAGAGCTGGTGATTTTTTTACCTAAAATTTGAATTCTCAACCATATTTTACCCAAAACACCTATAAAATATCATAGGCAATTTGATGAATTCATTCATGACCTCAAAAAACTAAAAAAAAATTATCTCAAAACCCGAAATAAAAAATCTTACCAAGATTAAATATATTTTTCTTGGCAACTCTTAATGTGAGCCCCCTCATCAAAAGAAACAATTTGATACTAATTTTAACAGTTTTTATGGCTAAAATCAATATCAACAAAAAGTTTCTTTCTCTAGCACTATATTCTGGTGATTTTTTCTTACCTATCTCATATTAGAGGTCAAAAAATTAAAAAACAAGTTTGAGATCAAAATTGATTTTTTCTTTTGATTTTTGAAACTGAAATGACCTAATATCTTCTAGCTTTATGTTGAAAAAATATCTTTAAATACAGTATGAATACACACCTCAAGTTATATTTTATATGTGTTGTTTGTTTATCGCAACAATACCTATATAGTATCTGACTAAAAAGCAAGATCAAAATAACCACGCCTTTTTTTTTTCTTTGAATGCTTTGACCTCGTACATGTAGTGAGAAATGCTACAAAACCTAGGCTTTAGCATCGAACATAATACCAAGGCTATCATGATCATTGGATTCGCTATTTCATTCAAAATCAATGATTCCCGTTGCCATTATTGATATTGTACTCCTACTCAAGCCATACCGTAACATGATATAGTTTCTGCCTGTACAATTTATAAATGCTGCCTCTTTAAAAAAAAAAATACAAACTGTAACATAATCATCTTAATCCAATAATTTAAACGGTTAGGTAAAGTTCTAAAATATAATTTATATTATTCTTCAATATACCTTTTCAAGTGAAAGTCCTTTGAGTTTGAAACTTGCACAGGCCCACATTACCTTATACTTAATTTTTATTAAATAAATGGGGATGGTGAGATTCGAACTCGTGACCGCTTGATCATCATGGCTCTGATACCATGTTAAAGAACCATCTCAACTCAATAGCTTAAGCTATTAAGTAACGTTCTAGAATATAATTTATATTATTTTCCAACAGAAAGAGAGATGGTTGGCTCAAATTCATAATTATGTTTTGCTTTGCCTGCATGGCTATCGAAATCGATCCAGTTATCTGTTCAGGAAAATAAACTTGCACTCATATCCTTGTTTCCCTCTTGTTTACTAAATATAGCAGGAGTTTAGTGCTTCAAAAACCGCACAAGTTTTTTTAGCTAGCAGAAAACAGTCCAGATTTACATTTTTGCGTCAACCAAATGATGCTGCCTCCCAAATTGGACCCCTATCATCTGCCTAGCACTGTTCCATTTCCACACAAGAAAAAGGAAAAAGAAAAGAAAAGTAGAGAGAATTATACTTCGTGCTTTAGCCTCTGCCAAGACATGTTAACTCAAACCTGGACAAGCTTGGAAGAGAAGCCCAAATGGTCAAGATCTTCTTCACAAAGCAGAACACACATAAAACCCCATCTGACCCACCCCCATAACCTTTTTGGAGTGTAAAAAGGGACCTGGGGTCACCTTCTGGATGTAGGCTATACCCTATGCATAGGCATGCAAGGCCAGCCCCGAGCCACGACCCTTTATTATCGATCGAGCGATGGCTGGTTCAAAAAGCTTGCCATCAAAAGAAGAGAAAGTGGCATTCCTATGACCACAAGCCAAGAAATTGCAAAAGCTAGTAAAAGATCCTTTCACCTGAGCCCGTAAGATTAGCCTCCATCACAAGCCACCATGCACCCACCTGAGTCACCTGACCCAGATCATGACCATACCAGCCCCACACCCTGACACAGTCCCCCCCCCACTGCACTTGCTGAGGTTCTTCACTCTCTTTTTATCTAGGTTTTTGGCGCCGCGATTGGGGTTATGTTTTTTAAAAATTGAGTTTTTTTATTTTAAATTAATTTTTTTATATCTTTTTATATGCTAACATTAAAAATAAATTTTAAAAATAAAAAATAAAATTTTAATATATTTTCATTAAAAAAAACTTTAAAAAACAGTTTTTATCTCTCCTCCACGCGCCACTACTTCTTTGACTCCTCTTCTCGTACGACTGCTAGTCAATTATGCCACACTGTACAAGCAACTGCACGTGCGAATTGTACCATGCACGCATGGGGATTCTACAGTTCTTGATGTTTGACCCACCCACCTACAATGAGCGTTCCCTGAATCAACGGTTATGATTTGTTGGGATCGGAGAGGTGATCTTGACCGTTGATGCGGGGGACAATCTCAAGAAGTCTGATGTCCACATGATGTTGGTTAGAGGTTGGAAAGGCCGACACTAGAAGTTGATATGTCGGATTGTTTTAGGGAAAGGAGAGATTTAACAGCACATCATTATTAAATTTTTTATAAATTTTTGGGTATGTTTTATTGGTGCCACGTGGATAGAGTGACATGGATTGACACGCGGAAAAGGGGTACAAGAGGGAACCATTGGGCTTACAGGGTTTGGAAGACACGGACACGTAGTCCGACATGGTGCACGTGGTGGAGTTTTTGAAAAAAAAAATTTTATTTTAGTTTTAAATTATTTTTTTTATCTTCTTTTAAGTTATTTTTACATGTTAATATTAAAAATAATAAAAAATTATTTTTATGTATTTTTATGTAAAACGCAATTTGAAAAAAAGTATCTATCACAATCCTAAACACGCTCCAAGTCTAGAATAAATTTTATTTTTTCCAAGTGTTTTTTATATAAAAAAAAAATAAATTGATATGCTTTTAGATGTTTTTCAAAAGTTTTAATATGATAATGATAAAAAAAATTAAAAAAATATTATATTGATATATTATCAATTAAAAAGCATTTTTGATAAGTATCATGCATCACATTACTAAACAGATATTAATATAAACATGATTCATGTAAGGTTATTAAATCAACCTAGCACCTTACCTAGTCTAGGGTATGAGTTGGGATTAATTCGGGTTCAATCTAAAACAATGTTATTTTAAGGTGTTTTTTTTAGGTAAATGATGTTGTTTTTAAAAAAAAAAACTGAATTTTAATTAAGTATTGAATTGAATAATTTGATCAATCAAGTTTAACAAGATTTACTCTTATTTAGTTTAATTTAAAACTAGAGGCAGCTCTTAGGTTAGCGGATCATCATAACGAGATAGAGGTTTAATAACATTGGAATAGAATTGCTGTTTTTGCTTAATAAATCTTTGCCACTTCAGCAATTCCTAATGCATGATGCCTTGTAGATCCTCATTTATTTTTTGATGGGGGACTTCAGACTGTTTGTTGGTGATAATTGTCTCTTTTAATTGCCACTGATCTTCCAACATGAAGTTGCATGGGATTCAAGAGAAGAATATGGATTTCTATGCATGCTTTATATGTCACCGAATTTAGGAACCGAATTTTGCCAACAACTCAATGTGTAGTTTCATACATTCTTATCACCAATCAGTCATTTGAACAAGAAATTCTTGTCAATGCTATTGTGCATCTTCAATTGTCAATTTGTAACGTTCGAATCAAGATAATAACGTAAAAAATAACCTTTTTCTAATAATTAAATGTTTTTTCGAACTAGTTTATAAAATATTCTTTCAAATAGCTATATGAAAATTATTTTGATTCGAAAGAAAATTTTATTTCTAGTGTATTTGAAATTGTAGTGAGAATTGCTTTTAAAAGTATGTTTTTTCTAGAAAATACATCAAAATAATATTTTATTTTTTAAAAAATTATTTTTAACATCAGCATATTAAAACAATTATAAAAATTATAAAAATAATTGAAAGTTAAAGATGTTTAAAACAATTTCAAAAGTATGCTCCAGCTACAAAAACAAACACAATTTAATATTAAACAAAACATTCAAAATTATTTGAATTGGATTCAAAATGTATCTCAAAAGGCAACAATAAACATTAACATATTTTCTATTCATAGCCATGAAATTGTTGCAAGCAAAGGGAAAGAAGATCAATTATGAGTTGAAGTTGGATTAACAAATCACCGGTTCAGTTCTTTCGTATAAATAAATATAAAACAAAAACATCAATAGATCCTAATGATGAGCATGTTAGGCAAATGCCACATAGGACCACAAACCTGCTTTGTTGGAGGACGCGTGACCACGTGGATTCTTGGGCTTGTGGTATCTACTAGCTTGAGTGCGAGTGTAACGTATTTCATATTGTTTTTTAAAGTATTTTAGAATTTATTTTTGATATTATTATATTAAATAATTTAAAATTAAAAATACAGTGCAATACCAAAATACATGTTAGGAAACATAAGCTTGTGCTTCCCTTCTCGAAAGAAATGGATCTTTAGTGAGTACTTTTGTTGTTTCGTGTATCCATCAGTTCCAAGGTAAGGTTAATCTGGGAAACCTGTGTCTTCACCTTCACTGCAATTCTAAACTTAGACCATCTTCCATTTCTCCATTTTCCCATATCCTTATAATTTCATAAATACCCCTGCAGGTAGTCCCATGGTCCACTGCCACCTCCCATGCTCCCCCGCAAGTCCACTGCCACTTCCCATGCTCCCCCGCAAGTCCACTGCCAAGTCCCATCTCGAGGCCTCCCCAGACGTCGACAATTTCACCATAATGAAATGGGTGCCTATGACCATTTCATTAATACCCACTGCCTCAGATTTCACTGCAGGTTTTGGATTTGCAGAGTCAACATTTGCCCTATTTTATAAATTCCGAGGTCAAGTTTCTTTCATTTGCGTTGTTTGCTTTGTATTTTTACATGAACAAACGATGCATGATATATAAGAATTTTATTCAAGAAAGATGGTGAGAAATTGGGTATTGATTCTAATATGTGATTAGACGGATTTAAATGAACTTTCACACGTGAGATCATGGAAAATTTATTTATTTTTTGATGTAAGGGATTTAGTTAAGTAAATATCGAATCCATGAGAATTAATTCTTCTGGTGTGCATGATAAAACTCTAGAGTTAAATATTTAACCACTGGACCAATTATATATATATATTCAAAAGGGTTACCAAGAACGAAGATAAGATCGAATTCTAAATCATTTGTTTTCCATGAGAAGTCTTTGCCCAAGAAAAGAAGATGGTGCCCACAAGAAATTAGGCGCTTAGCTTGATGCTCCCAGAGTTTTTAATATTCAATTAAAAAAATGCAAGCTCAAACAGAATTTCTTGTGTTGGGATCCAAATGTGCAGAAACCAATAAAGCAGAAGTTTTTTGTGGAGCATGGCCACGCCATAACTGAGTTCCTTTTCCTTTTAAATTTGTATGTTAATCAGTCTAGAACGCTTTTGTTACAATGTGTTGTTGATGGCAGGAACAAGATGCGCTCAATGGGCCTGAACAGTTTGGTTAGGATGCCCTTAGAGCAGCGGATAGGAGCTCGATCACATCTTTTTAAGCTTGCATGTTATGTGTCTTTTTTATCGTATTAAAGGCATGCATAAAGATAGTGAATGATAAATGTTAGCCATGATTGTGAAATTTCTGGCCAATAAAGTTGTGTGCAGTTTGTCGAAATTTCTATTTAGATCAAAAGCCATGCATAATTGATGGGGAACTCTACCAATGATGCTCGGCCTTTAATGCATTGTGATGGAAAAATAAAGGAGGAAAATAATAAAAAGAAAGAACTGGGCTAAATTTACTCGATAGGGTGTCGAGCGTAGCTGCCGATATCTAAAATTCTGCCTCGTCAAATCTCTGAAATTATAGCTATACGTTTGCTTCAAGTTAACTACAAACCAGTGCTCCATCTATGATAGCGGTTTGATCAAATCAATCTTGGAACTATGAATTCTTAAAACCATATCTTCTTACTGATTAGCACTCTCCTGGCAGTTAAATGCATCAGTTCCATTCTATCAAGAGAAAAACTATACATGATGAAAAAGGAAGAAGAAGAAAAGGAAGAAGAACTAACAGAATTTGTTAATTTTCAGCCCCTCGAGGTGTGATTTACCAGACCCAATAACCTTGTTATGCACTCATGCTCTTCATCAGTCAATTTAATATTTGAATGCCTGGCTTCTTTTACTTTGCTGACATAAATAATCTTCATTGCAAGATAGAGTTTCAAGGACTCTTTCCGGGTTGTTATAAAAAAGGACCTTTTTAGGAAGAAAATGGGTGGCTAGCTTTTGATATCATGCTAGCTTCTACTTTTTAAAACATTTTCAAATTATTTTTTTATCTCAAAAGGTATAAATTAATGATTTTTAAAATATTTTTCAAATTTTTTGATGTCAAAAATAAAAGAAAATTTGAAAAATTATAATTTTAATATATTTTTATTTGAAAAACATTTTTAAAAAACATTAATTTTATATATATTATGTTAACGATCACACTAGTACAAACCAAAATAATTTTGAGCCATTAGATTTTTGTGCATGGTTAATCCCCCCCAGCTAAATTCTTTTTATTTTTGTCGTCAGAAATTTATTTAACCTGATTTAATCTTCATAGCAATGGCACTATGGACATGATAACATTACACTTATTTAATCTCTAATATTCAATGTTGTTAGAGATTCGAAAATCATTCAAAATACAACAGCAGATGAGCACAGCAGGCATCTAATTAATTGACCAAACGAATGAGAAGATTAAACTAGATCCTAAAAAAAATAAAAAATAAAAAAATAAAATTGTAACTTGCAATGGGACGAATTTGAATTCGGACGCAATATCAACTTTCGAAGTCAAGAGCTTAAGTTCTTTTATCATGATCAAAAACGTCAATGGCAAATAAATTCACATTTTCTTAGCAATAGGTCAAGTGGGGGTAGGGAGTGTGTGGCCAATTTCTTTAGACTTTTGCTTGAAAGAAAAATATACAATCACTCCATCACAAATAGCTAGCGACCATGAACTCAATTTCCATCTTTATCATGGATCACTCATTTTTTTTTAAAAATAAAATAAAAAAACAACCACAAATATGATTTTTGATACAATCAAACTTGTAAAAACAAAAATTTATAAACATTCGAATGAAAATCTAACATAACTAAATGAAAATTTTATTCAATAGATTATATAAATGGCCTAACATATATTTTTTGAACTATTTAAATAAGTTTAAACTCAAAAAAAAATTATGACTGTTGGAGAAGACTTAATTTTTTTCAAATAATTTTATAAGTGATTTTTCTATGTTTCTTTGTCAGATTGTTAGATTTGTTATAATTGAGTTTCAAGTTTGAATGCTATTGTTTGGGTTTATTTTTTTATTTTATTTTTTATTTTATGGTTTAATTTAGACTTATGTTTTGTTTTCTTTATACTTTTGGATTTATAGTTAATTCCTAATAAATATAGATTTTTTGGTCTATTTAAATGTCATATAAACCTGTTAAAGAAGACATTCATTATATATTTTATTTTCAAGGAATAAGATTCTAAATTTAGAGTTCATGCTTTCAACCCCTTTTACTAATTAAATTGTCTATGTGTTTATTTAACTATTTTTTCTCATTAAATTATCTGTATTTTCCCGTGTTTCTTTTTGCTGTCATATTAGCTTTTTTTATATAACTTCAAATGTTAAAACAATAAATAAAACATTTAATTTCATGCCATTTGGCATGCTCTTTACAGGTAGAAATTTGAAGTTCGCCTCTTGCTTTTTTTTTTTTTGGTAAGAAACAATTATGGTATTAAGGCCAACTTCAGCAAATCTTAAAATCACTTTTTGATCGTTTTTAGGTAGGCAATTCATATCGAATTCAGATTTCTTGAGAAATTCCTTCGTCCTCCTCTAGAATTTGAACCTAAAATGACAATCTTGGAACTTGAAAACCTCATGCTGCTTTGCTTGTGTAATTTATTTTACTGCTGTAACTCTGCAGACCACCACAAAAAGGACAAGAAACAACCAATTTGAAAGGCCACAGCACACTTCCAAGTCTTGGTTATATAAACTGAAAAGTCAATTTCAACTACCAAAACAACCATTTCTCCCATTTATGTAACACCAAGAGTTAAAAAGCAGACAAAGCTATCCAAATTCCAAAGCTTTCTGTCTTCTCTCTCTAACCCCAGTCACCTCCTGTAAGGAAAAGATAGCCCACATGCCCCCCTCCCTCTCTCTCCCTCTCTCATAGCCTCGCTTTCTTGAAGCCTTGAAATACCAAAGCCTCTAAGCAGTCCATCAAAGTTCATCAAGTTTTCAATTTTGAATTCTTTTTTTTGTTTTTTGTTTTTTGTTTTTGAGTTAAAAAGCCTGAAGTAGCGCCTTACCTTTTGTTAACACACGATCAGGCATTAATTTCTCTCTCTGTCTCTCTCCCATGAGCAAAGTAATGATAATGAAAGTGAAGTTCACGATCTAAAGAATTGAACTTGAAAGAAAAGAAATAAACAAAATGGTTGCACATGATGGTGGCTATAATGTTTGGCCACCAGCAGAAGCTCCATTGTTGAATGTGCAAAGAGAGGATCAACACTGGAGACATTTTGACAATTCAGTTAATGCTGTGTCTTTTGGGTTTGTAGCTACTGCCATTCTCATTTCAATGTTCTTGGTTATGGCCATCTTTGAAAGGTTTCTTAGACCCACTTCAGGTACAGGTGGCCAAGGTGATCTCGAGTCTCAAATGGGGTTCAATTCCAAGCTTGGACACCCTTCACCGAAAGTAAGTGATACCCTTTTGACCTTTATGCTTGCATTTAATGTTTTTGTTTAAGAATTACTTGTTTGATTGGATAATGTGTGGTTTTCTCTAGCTTTCTCAAGGGTAAAAGGTTTCAAATGTTTCATTTTGCAATTTTTTCAAGGGAAATTCTGTTGCTCGCTTTCTTTCTTCTCTTCTTTTGTTTTAGACAGTTTGGATGGTTATTTTGATTTTTGGAAATAGTGATGATTGTTGGTCTGACATAAAGTTTTGCTGCCTAAGTGGTTTCCTTTCATAATTATAGGTTTTTTTTTTTCTTTGTTTTCGGTTGATTCGTAATTATGCCTGTCAGAGATGGATTTATTGCATTCTGGAGAGTTTTTAGCTTGGTTATTTTTTCTTCTTGAAAGCATAACAAAGGAATCTGAACATTAGTTAAGCTTCTAGCCATGTTTACTAACTCCTCATGTTTTTCTCTCTAATTCCCATCTGAGTTTCGCTACTTGGCTATATTTCTTCTTAAGAATCCCATCACCAAAAGTCCTCCTCGTAAGTTATGACAGAGATCTATAATTACATTAGCCATGTAGTCATGTTAAAGTAATCCTGATTACACCTGTGACCCTTCTCTTCCTCTCCCAGGACTGGCCATAGCTTGAATGAATTACATTAGCCATGCAGCCATGCATCGTATAATGTTTGCATCTTATAGCAAGTTGTAGTAGCTGTCCTTGAATGAATTACTACCTTGATGTCTGAACAGATTTAAGATAGGTTTTGGTTTTACAACCAAAGTGATTAGAGTTTGATCCAAATACAATATTTACTAGCTCTGTAAGTATGCGCTTTGCAGATGTCATAAAACTGAAGCTGATAAAATTCATTTTTTTCCTCATCTGCATTTTCATTCTTTAGTCAAAATTCATCATTTAGGAACTGTCCTGTCCCCAAATTATGATTGCTGGGGCAATGGCCCATCCAAGAAGTTGTCTATTGAATGAATGGCTGGTCACAAACCAATGAGTTGAAGGAGGGGAGATGTACTTCTTGTTGTTTAGACCCACCATTGTACATTAGTACATGTTGGTTAATATCAGCCTCAATAGAAATAATCTTTGTGCTGTCCGGTGCTTATGGTCGGAGACAGGTTTTCTGTGGACACGGCCTTGGTTTAATCATCATCTTCTTATGAATTCCCAAATCTATCTGTGTGTCCTACTAGCTTTCTAAGGTCACAAAGTGTCTTACCAGCTTTAAATACCGTAGTTATGTGCATTTATGAAGGGAGATAAACTACCTGAGTTTAGGTTTAAGATTTTTTCTGCAGTATCCAATGAGGTGTATGCCTGATGCATCACATTTGTGGTCTACCATGTGCCATAACTTTAAAGAAACACACAAGACCCACTTGCATAGCCAACCTTGTTGTTCAATCTTAGGCCTTATGTGGGGCATGGCCTAAAAAAAGTGGTTTCAACTTTATGAAGTGATAAAAATGCTAACAATCCATTGATTGTAGAACTATGCATTTTTTAAATCGTTATCTATAATTATATGAAAATCCTAATCAGTTAATCACTTTGATTATTGTCAGTTTGTACGAGTGCTCATGGGAGCTTTTCTTTGATAAGTCTAAATCAGTTTACTTATTGTGACGTAGTGCTTAAGGGCCCATATTTACACTTCATATCGACTTAGACAGGGTGGTCTTTAAAGTGTTTTCAGATTATCGGTTGGGAGACAGTGCCTTTTTTTTTCAGGGTCCAGGGTTAGAAGCTAACAGTTAGTCTTGTTTTGTGGGCTGACGATCCTCATTAAACTCATTTAGCTCCACATCCTCATACAGGATCTTTGAGTTGATGTGATATGCAGACTGCAGTAGGGCCAGTAGAGCATGATGCATGTATTCCAAGGTGTTTTGAAATCCAGAAAATATGTGATTTAGAGCTCAAGTTTGTGTCTTCTAGATTAGCAATGGACAGGTTGCATTAGTTAGAGACCTTAATCAAACCAGTTGCTTGAGAAATTAATTGCATTTCTTCACTAAGAAACAAGTCCCCATGCGTAGGTTTGTCACTTGGTTACAAAACACAGCTGTTGTGTGGATAAAAGCCATAAATATCTTGCATCTGTTAGCATTACTGTATTGTAGACCATCCTCGTATAAAATTGTTTGTCCCCAGCATGCTCAAATTAAATGGACTCATCTTATAAAAAATGGGCAAAAGTCAAATGCACATGTTAGTTGTTGGGATAATGTTGTTAGTTGTTACCTTATCCAATAAAATATGGACACGAACAATAAAATGGAAGAGTAAGCAGTAATAAAGCACTAGCATGTGCTTGGATTTTCTGAGCATTTAATTTGTATGTGTCATGTTTTGCCTGTCTTGTTATTTTTGTTTTTGCTTCGACCCCCCAAAACTGTATGATCCTAAGTGATTCTGTTTCGTTTAATGCTTTGTTGCAAAGTTACAAAATAAGTAATGAGGTTCCTGAACCACCAAATTGGGGATGGAACCTGTCTACATTGCATGTATGGAAACTATGCTTGATGTTAACAGACAAACACTGCTAGCATGTGGAATTCTGTCAACTTGTTCCTTCCTCTGGATATCTGGTGGTTTGAGCATGTGAAGTCTCTGAGGCCTTAATCAGTGAACACTGTTCTCACAGTCAACTTCTTTGTTGACTCTGCTATTTTCCTAGAAATAGGACATTATGCTCAAATTTGTTTACTGATGAACAAGCTCTATTTGTTCTCAACTTTGATTAGAGACGTTGTTATAGCTGCATTGTATTTTCACTATCTAGCGTCTGTCTTGCGATGCACTTACAACAATGAATGTGGATTCATCTTGTTCACTGGACTGCAGAGTCCTTTTCAAACCCCAGGTTGTTCTTCTTGTGCTAGTTTTGATGAGATTGACTGAATTTGACATCCATTCCTTTTGAATTTGGACAGATGACTGTATATACAAATGGAGTTTCTGTGTTGATGCCTGGAGACAATATTCCTACCTTCATAGCACATCCAGCACCGGTGCCCTGTCCTCCCGAACGAATTTCCTACCTTCATGATCAACAACATATCGATTCATTTCTGAATCCCACTGTGAACCCTGACACAAACGCAAGCTCAAGTTCGATATTATCTCAACAAAACTAGACGTGAAATGCCTATTTAATACCGGAAACAAATAATCACAAACTTGAGCAAACGTTTGATGGCACACAGACAATGGAGCTTTTCGTTCTGGAGTAGAGGTCGCATGCCCTTTGTGTCGTGTGTGTGTATATAATTAGTTTTTAAACGAGTTCACTGGCTTCGGCATATACTCATTTTCGAATCAGCAGAAAGGTTTCCATCGATCCCCAGATTCATCTCGCACCATTTCTATGTCAGTTTTCTCGGTAGGATTGGATCCTTGAAGATGGATTGTTTCTCCTGTCAAATGGATCGTTCCACTTGTGAAAAAAACATCGAGGAATGTAATTATTCTGGAGTATGGAAAGAAGTTGCAAGGCCTTTGTTACATATGTTAAGGATTCAAATTCTAAGAAATATGATTTTGTCACCGCCATAGCTATCAGACTGATTCTTGCAAGCTAGTTGTTCATGTCATCCTCAGTATATTAAAAAAACAATGTTCTTGCAGGGTTTTTTTTTCCTTCTAATTTTAGATAAAAACTAGTAAAAAAATCCTTAAAATTCATGTAGTCAGTCTCTCTGGGACATGATATTCGTGTTCATCGATCAGGGTCATGTTAAATTCCAAGCAAATAGATCACTAGATTGGCCCATCGGGCCAGTTGTGTTTAATGATTATGGTTTCTTCCTTCTTAATCATGTCAAATAACAATGGAATATTGGAATCGACAAGGTACGATGCAGGGGGCATGTATCTTGCCAGATAAATTGAGAAGAAGTTGTGTTCATAGCACAGGCGTGACCTTTCTCCTACTTCATGGATATTCTGATGATGAGAAACCATTCTTCCACTCTTGACACCGTGGCTGAATACCTTTTTCCTCCCAGGGTTTTGTCCACATTCTCCACATTCTTGCAACCTATGAAATAGGTGAGTACAGCTAGATTTAATCTTGTATGAATCAATGGAAAAAAAGAAGAAGAAAAAGCCTAGTCCCCCTCAGATCCCAAACCCCACCACTAATTTCACAATAATTGAATGGAAGAGTAATATTGTTGAGGAACACAAGTTTAATGTATCGTATTTTGTGGTAGAGGGTGTTTTTTAAAAAATATTTTATTAAATATATATAAAATAATGGTTTTTATGTATTAGTATATTCAAAAAAATATAAGAAATTATTGATTTAATATTTTTTTAAATAAAAAACAATTTAAAAAAACATAAATAAACACAACGTTAGGGCTCGTTTTAGACCCCACCACGCTAGGGTTCTTTCCTCTGGAGACTCCAGGAGACACAAACCCAAGAACAAGCCCATCGAAATTAATCATCATTTGAAGGGCTTTTAGCTTATGGGTTTGTCTCCTAAACTCAAAGGTTAGCAAACAATGAAAAACGCATAGTAAAATTGATTTCAATGCATTATTATTACATTGGTGTGTTAGATTGAACCAAAACCCTAATTTTTTTTGCTTGTGAATTTATAATTTTACAATTCGAATTTATATTGCATGTTTTGTATCGTGTTAAAAAAGCATTTTTGACAACCTTGCATGTATATGAATAATATTTTTCATTCAATACATATATACATATTTTAAATATATATTTATTATTATTTTATTTTTTACTGAATATTAAATAATAAATAAAATATAAATTTTTAAATTTTTTATTTGATAAAAAATAAATATCTATATTAATACAGAGAAACCATTACCTATTAGCATCCCTGCTTAAAAAGTTTGAAAGGAAATAACGGATACATTTGCCGGCTTTCTACGGAATAACTCCACAAGCGGCTTAATATTAAAAACTTGGACCGGACCGCTCATGTAATGCTGTCCTCATTCTCGATCCTCGAACTGCTAGAAAATGAAGGGTTTTCCTTCCCACCTCAAATTTTCAATTTCTCACGCAACACAATTTCATTCAGGACTGACATTTTCAATTTCTCACGCAGCATAATTATTTTTGTTTTATTTTTTTAATATTTTTAAATTGTTAATGTTAAAAATAAATTTTAAAAAATAAAAAAATAATTATTGACTGAATCAATAAAAAATATAAATATAAATATATAATTTGAATAGGGGCTAATCTTCTCATTTTCATGAAACTTGGGTGCTAAATGGTATACGATCACTCACTCAAAAAGCAAGCTGTTTGAAATAACTTGTTGAATCCATGAAAAGGAAAAAAGGAAAATTTAAATTTGAGCTTATTCACTAAATAAATTTATTTTATTTGAATATATTAGTGGATAATTTCAAACAATTAGCTTTTAGAGTAATTGATCACATGCCATTTTCAGTTGTAGGAAGTGTACCAAAACTTGTTGGTGAATGGAGTCTCGCTTGAATTTTCTACCTGGGCATTATTGCTGGTAGTTGTATGAACACACGAATGCCGAGGGAGAAAAGGAGTCGTCGTTTCTTACTTTAAATGAATCCTTCTTTCTTTCTTTCTTTCTTTCTTTTTTTGTGTTTGAAATTACATTTTAAAAGTATATTTAATTTTAAAAAACATCAAATTAATATTTATTTATTTATTTTGGCAACCATCTTTGACTTCAAATGATGTTTATGTCATTTTTTT
>Ga0325410_1000602_pt1 | contig 37889 bp, 28 predicted proteins | sample PopdelMetagenome_16_FD_206182 | JGI IMG/M metagenome (GOLD analysis project Ga0325410, IMG submission 206182) | Populus deltoides microbial communities from Bellville, Georgia, United States - Xylem-PdIQD-R3 | ecosystem: Host-associated > Plants > Phyllosphere > Stem > Wood/Secondary xylem...
TGCAAGAAGTAACAGCTGACAAGTCTACTTCAGCATCTGAAAACCCTCCGGACATGTCCATAGATTAGCAAGTACGGCCAGCTCCTCCCAACGAGCTCAGAAAATAACAGTTCACGATTCGGCCTCCACATCTACTAATCATGTTAATGATTTTGCTGCCCCGTCTCTTGTGGAAAATCTAGAAGATGTGTTCTATGACTCGAAGGAATCTCTAGAAGATAAGTGATAAACAGAATCTCTACATCTACTATATGACTAGTTATCCTCAATAATATTGCTCGATTATCATAAAAAAAAAAATGAGTAGAAAACAGAAGCCCCAAAAGTTAACTTGGAAGGCTAAAAAAATAAAATTAAAGGCAGAAAACTTTAATTCGAGTGTCTGATTGGATCCGAAATCCCAATATGAAAAACTGATTTAGAGCTCATGTGAAGCCAACAAAGGCTGTTTGAGGGTCAAAATCCATTTCCAATGCCTACTTCCAGGTATTTTCAGCGATTTGATCAGCAGGGCAGATTGATTTCTAATCCGGATTTCCATCTGACTATTTATCTGTTTTCGCAAGTGTCATATTTCAAGTTATTTTGATTTTCTTAGTCAGCGCAACTATGGCAAACTTAAATTATACAATGTTAAGACCCCAGTTATTTAGCTATGGATTGAATAAGAACCATAGACTTAATTAAAGACTCTTTCTCCAGAGCTTTTCTGCTTGCCTTGTGAATTGCTGCGTCAACATCCAATAGTCCTCTGGGTGTGAACTGATTAAGAAAGTTTTTTAAGCAGGTGTGATCTTACTTCTAAAGAGCTGGTTATATTGCTTGAAAAATTAAAAAAGTACAAAATGGCTGGATATACATTGTTAATTTCAGTAATCTCTTGCATGCATGTGCTTTCATTTTTGAAGTTCTTAAAGCTTAGGGTGGATTACTAGGATACACAAATGACACTTCCTTTCCTGATGCTACTCGTGTCATTTTGGGTGTGTCTAAAATATTAAAGTTTCAATAAAATTCAAGTAAATGGAAAGATTTTTTTTAAAAAATCTAAAACAATAAATATGTAAATGAAGCAATAAAAACAGCTTAATTAAAAAAAATATAGAGGTAAAGCATAGAGAAAAAAGGAAAAATAATGATAAATTATAGCTTTGAAGATATGTTCATAGAGAAAAATATGTGTATTGAGATAGCAAAGAAAAACAATGATATTGGTTTTCGATCTATTTATAAAAAATATTAAACTTAATAACTAAGTAAAAAAGAAAAAGCTAAACTAAATAGAAATACTAATTTCACGAAAGTAGCTTTTCCTAAATAAGAATAGGGGGGGTGGGGGGGTCTTTGTCTTGATTGATCCTTCATATTGTTTGAATGTCTACATTGCGCTATTAAACAATAGAAGTTTATCAATTTGTCCCAATTACTCGGTGATCAATTGAAAAATGTTTATTTTTTTTATGAGCACTTTGGTTAACAGGGAAATTAGAAAGAAGAATAAGCAAGGAATATTATTTGATTTGTTTTGTAAATGTTAGAATTCACCATAATTCTTACGTGATGATTAGAAATAGATTATGAGGATTTCAGTTACAATAATTTAAATTCATTAAATTCATCTTACAAAGATTGGAGAGGAGTCTTCTTGATTTTATCAGCACCTTTGTATTTTTATTAAGATCCTCTCATATTTTCTTTAAGGTTTATGCGGAAGCAATGATCTCAAATGTTTGCCTTTGTTGTCTTTTTTTCTATTGACTTTGAGGACTTGATTTTATGCCTCTTGTAGAGAATCTTTTGTTTTTTTAAGACTTGATTCTTTATAGTCATATTCCATAATCTCTATACACTCTTGTGAGCAAAGAAATGCTTTCAGTCTAATACACCAATTATCATAATTGCCTTTAGATAGCTACGAGATGAATGTTTGTGCATTTTTTTATAGTCATTTTATTCTTTGAATGACTATATCACCTTCTGGGAGTTGAACTTGACAAGACAGACACTGCGTATGAATCTAGAATGGTCAAAATAATAGGTAAGCGGTTTGACTTGGTTGAAAATGAGTCAAAAATAGGCTAAACCAGTCAAAAACCCAATTTTGAACATTGGTTGGTTCGTTGGGGTTGAACCAGGAATATTTGATGAATATTATTCATCCAGCGACTTGATGGCTCGGTTTATAATAATAATAATAAGGATTTTTATTCTTTTATGTTGACTCGGGTCTATGATTAACCTAACTCATGACCTAGTCCAAGCCCCGGGTCGACTCCCGAGTTGGTTTTAAAACTATAATAATAATTATTTTTATTCTTATGTTGACTCGGGTTAATGGTCAACTTGACCTGTAACCTGGACCTAGTTCTAGATCGACTCCCGAGTTGATTTTTAAAAATATAAAAATAATTATTTTTATTTTTATATTGACTCCTATCAAAATCAGTGTAAGACCTAAATTTTTAGCCCAAATTCAAGCCCAAGTCAGCCCAAACCTAACTTAACTTTGGTGCATCAAATATGATGGCCCTTCTGCCGTTTCTCACTGCTTCAAACCCAAAGCCACTGGTAAGTAAGTTCAACTTCTTCTTTTCCCCTTTTGGCCTTTCTCAATTTATGTTCCGTTTCTTATAATTTTGTGTAGTTTTTGGGTTCTTTTGTAGGGGAAGAAATGGAGGGGATGAAAGTGGAGGAAGCTTATTTTAGAGGCAGGAATTTACAAGGTGCCAGGCTTCCTATTCCAAATGGGTGTTCTGGTAACTTTGTTATATTGCAAAGAATTGAAATGTGAAAACCCTGAAAGGTGTAACTCAATTAGTCAGACCCTAGGTTTACTTTCTAGAGGTCATCAGTTCGAGTCCCACAAACCTCAGGGCCACTAGAAGCTTACATGGTCGTTAATTTCAGGACCTGTAGTATTAGTCGAGGTGCGCACAAACTGACCCGGACACCGATGTTAATCAAAAATTAAAAAAATCATAATAAAAAAAAGGAATTGAAATATGAAACCTGATTTTTCTTTTAAAAAATTTATGATCCAATATGGGAAAAAAAATTTATTCTCGTTGTCATCTTGCAATGCTTGAGAAGGTGGAACCACCCTCAGCACCCGCTTCTTGGACAGAGAAGGTGGAAGCTGTTAAGGATATCAAGGCTATCACTGCCGTGCTCCCTACAATCCAGGATACTTGATTTCAAATGCTTACTGTGTTATACTTAAACTTGTACTCTGTTGTGATCATCCCGAGAGTTATGGTTGCTGTTATTGTAATACTTATCACTGCAACTGTAATTTCTATATAATCATAATAATACACACGGTTTGGCTATCTTTTGAAGTCAAACCATCTTTCTCTATATAATTCTACATGGTATCAAAGCTAATCTAGCTTACGCTCCAAAAATCCTGCTTCCGCTTTTTCAAAAACATGGCTGAGTCTGGTTTCTCCTCCTCATCCCATTTTGCTTTTCCCAATCCAACGCAACTTGTTTCTATCAAACTTGATGAAACAAACTACCTTGCGTGGATTGCCCAGTTTAAACCTATTCTCAAAAGTCATAATTTGCTTGGCTTTATTGATGGTTCTAACCTCTGCCCTGCTATGTTTGTTGATGATAATGCTGCCAAAAATGAATTCATCAATCCTGCTTACACAAGTTGGCAGAGTCGTGATCAACTCCTGCTAAGTTGGATTATCTCCTCTATTTCTCCAGCACTGGTGGCTTCACTCTATGGTTTGGACTCCTCATTTTTGGCATGGCAGTCTCTTGCTGCTCGTTTTGCATCTCAATCAAATCTCGCATCTCCCACTTGAAACGTCAACTACAAAACCTCCAACAGGGTTCCTTGATTTGTGCTTCGTATCTGACTGAAGCCACGTTCTTAGCAGATCAACTATCTGCTGTTGGAAAACCAGTTGATGATGACGATCTCATATCCTTTATTATTGGGGGTCTTAACCCTACCTTTACACACTTTATTACATCTTACTCCTTTCACACTCGGGAGGCTTCTATGTCATTTTTTGATTTCAGGTCTGAACTACTAAATCATGAAATAATTCTGAATCATCATGCTCCACTCAATCCTGCACCAGAAACGTCCTCCTTTGCTTTATACACCAATCGACCAAAGTTCCAGCCTGTGAAACGTAAACTCCAATTTTCAAGGTCTTCAAACACCAATGCTGCAAAGCCAAATTTCTCTGCCCATTCCAGTTCTACCAAGGACGTTCGTCCTGTCTCCAACTCTGGTGGTCGTTCCCCTTGCCAGATTTGCAAAGGTAGTAATCATCAGGCACTGGACTGTTTTCGGCGAATGGACTTTTCCTTCCAAGGACGTCATCCCCCTACAGACTTGGAAGCAATGGTTGCTGATATTAATACAGAATTCCTGAATTGTCAATGGCTTGCAGACAGTGGTGCTAATGCACACGTAACAAATAATGCTGCGAATCTTGATTCCAAACGCCCGTTTGATGGCAATGAGACTGTCGGTGTAGGTAATGGTGCAGGTTTGTCTATTAAACATACTAGTTCATCCATTGTCCACTCTGATAATAATCGTTTCCTTCTTAAGAATATTATTCATTGTCCTCAAGCTGCCACCAATCTCCTTTCTGTTAACAAATTTTGTGTCGATAATGATGTTACTTTCCATCTCACACATAATGCCTATTCGGTTCAGGACAATCAGACGGGAATCATGCTCCTTCAGGGTCCGAGTGAGAATGGGCTCTATCCTATCAATCTCTCCAACTTATCACACAATAAACGCAGAGGACTAACTGCTTTTATGGGAATCAAGGCACCTAGCTCTCTTTGGCATCAGCGTTTAGGTCATCCATCTGAGTCTGTCTTGCGTCATGTTTTATCTAATTTTAATTTACCTCTTGTTGGTTCGGTGCAAAAGAATTTTATATGTGAATCTTGTCAACTTGGCAAATCCATTCAACAACCCTTTTCCAGTTCAAATCGTGAGACATCAGGTCCTTTAGAACTGGTTCACTCGGATGTTTGGGTTGCACCTCTTATTTCACCTAGTGGTTTTAAATTTTTTGTCACATTTATTGATGATTTCAGTCGCTTCACATGGTTGTATCCCATTTCAAACAAATATGATGTCTTCAATTCTTTTGTTCAATTTCGGCTACTTGTGGAAAAACAATTCTCATCCCCTATTAAATGTTTACAAACCGATAACGGTGGAGAATATATTTCCTCACTTTTTACTCGGTATCTCATGGAAAATGGTATTTTTCATAGAAGAACATGTCCACATACCTCTCAACAAAATGGTACTGCCGAACGTAAACATCGTCACATTATTGATATAGGACTTACTCTACTTGCACAATCTGGCCTCAATAAGAAATTTTGGGTTGAATCATTTTTAACTGCTGTATATTTAATCAATAGGTTACCAACACCAGTTTTAAATAATGACACTCCCTTTTTCAAACTATACAAAGATGCACCCAATTACTCCTTTCTACGAAACTTTGGATGTCGATGCTATCCCTTGTTACGTCCATATGCTGAAAACAAATTGTCATATCGTAGTCTACCGTGCATTTTTATTGGTTATTGTTCCAGTCAAAAGGGTTATAGGTGCCTTGATCCCACAAGTGAATGTGTTTACATCTCTCGCAGTGTTGTATTTGATGAAAACTTTTTTCCAGCTAAAATAAAGATCCCAAATCACTCTCCTGTTGGTGTCGTGATTCCTCCTGGTACGTCTTCTTCTCCCTTTCAAATTCCAGTTCCTGCTAATTATTTATGTTCACCACCTATCAGATCCACTGGTATGTCTTCCTCTCCCCTTCCAGTTCTAGTTTCCCCTACCCATCAGACTTCACCCCAAACACATGAGCCTCTCAATTCATATGTGCCATCCATCTCACCCTCCACTCAAACTACAACTGTGCCAACTAATCATCCGCCCGATCCACCTCTCCTTGAATCGCCTGATCTTTTGGCTTATGTTGAGCACTCCCCTGTTCACCATATTATTACTCGCTCACAAACAGGACAATCTCGACCTCGCCAATTCCCTGACTATGTGACCCATTATTCCTCCCGTCACCCACTTCACCTCTTCCATACAGTTACCATCCCTCCTGAACCTAACACTTTTACACAGGCAGTCTCTAAACCAGAATGGCGTGCAGCTATGGAATCTGAGTTCAAAGCATTATTGAAAAATGGTACATGGTCACTCTGTCCACGACCTTTATCTCACCATATTGTCCGCAACAAATGGGTTTACAAGATCAAACAGAAACCTGATGGCTCTATTGATCGTTACAAGGCGTGGTTAGTCGCCAAAGGATTTGATCAAAGGTCTGGCGTCGACTACTTTGAGACTTTCAGCCCAATTGTTAAACCGACAACTGTTCGTCTCATTTTAGCCTTGGCTGTACAGTTTCGATGGACAACACGAAAACTTGATGTCTCCAATGCTTTTCTTCAAGGATACCTTGATGAGGAAGTTTATATGGAGCAGCCGCAGGGGTTTATCAGTACTGAACATCCTCATTTTGTCTGTCGACTGCATCGCTCCCTTTATGGCCTAAAATAGGCACCACGAGCCTGGTTCACTCGTCTCTCACAGGCACTTTGCGATCTTGGCTTCTCTGGTTCTCAAGTCGACTACTCACTCTTCACTCTCCATAAAGATAAATTGCATATTTTTATATTAGTGTATGTCGATGATATCATCGTCACTGGCAATGATGATTCTACTATTTTCTCTGTTATCTCACAATTACAATGTGAGTTTATGATGAAGGATTTAGGTGACTTGAGTTATTTTTTAGGCATAGAAGCTGCACGTGATCAGACAGGGTTGCATCTACGACAGTCTAAATATATTGCTGATTTACTTGATCGTGCAAATATGGTTGGTTCTCGGCCTTACAAGGCTCCCTGCATTTCTGGTTCAAAGATGTCGAAATTTGATGGTGAACTTTTAGTTGACCCCTCTGAATACCGTCATATTATTGGAGCCCTACAGTATGTTACAATTACACGTCCTGATATTGCCTATTCTGTCAATCAGTTGTGTCAGCATCTACAAGCACCTACCAGTACCCATTGGACTTCAGCAAAGCGAGTTCTTCGTTACTTAAAACATACTCCTGATTTTGGTCTTCATTATAAACCTAGTATTGTTGCCCTACATGCCTTCAGTGATGCAGATTGGGCGGGTAATCCTGATGATAGACGTTCTTCCAGTGGCTATGGCATCTATTTTGGTTAGTGTTTGGTTTCTTGGTCCTCAAAGAAACAACTTGTTGTCTCTAGATCCAGTACTGAAGCAGAGTACAGGAGTTTGGCCTTAACAACAGCTGAAGTATATTGGATCCGTATGCTTTTGCGAGAATTGCACATTTATTTACCTTCACCACCTACACTTTGGTGTGATAATCTCAGTGCTATGTCTTTGGCTTCTAATCCTATTTTTCATGCACGAACCAAACATATCGAAATTGATTATCACTTTATTCGAGAGAAGGTTGCTAACAAAGATGTAGTTGTTCGGTACATTAACACCCGGAATCAAGTTGCAGATATCTTCACCAAAGGCCATACTGCTGATCGGTTCTGTATCTTGCGTGACAAATTATTGGTCTGTTCCTTGCCCACTAATTTGAGGGAAGGTGTTAAGGATATCAAGGCTATCACTGCCGTGCTCCCTACAATCCAAGATACTTGATTTCAAATGCTTACTGCGTTATACTTAAACTTGTACTCTGTTGTGATCATCCCGAGAGTTATGGTTGCTGTTATTGTAATACTTATCACTGCAACTGTAATGTCTATATAATCATAATAATACACACGGTTTGGCTATCTTTTGAAGTCAAACCATCTTTCTCTATATAATTCTACAGAAGCACCTTCAGCACCCGCTGCACGGACAGAGAAACATGAAAACAAATTCATTAGTGTTGGTAAAGTCATTAATTATAGGAAAATAGGTTTCCCAATCATGGTCCTTAATTATAGGATTACATTTTCTTTGGAACACTTGCAATACAAATCACTTATAGCCAGGTATAAAAAGCTGCATTTCACTAATTTTGAAGTAATTTGGAATATGGGCAAATTGAAAACATTCTTTAATTTCCTTGTAATTAACGAACAAAATTTACTTACAGCTAGGAATAAAGAAATGTATTTCATAAAAATATGGAACGGGGTTACGGTTGTACAAGAGTAGCTAGCTCACCTTGAACCATTTTATTTCTTCTTGTAGCTCGAGTGCAGGGCTGGGCTTGGTTCCTCCGTGATAGTGCTTCATGTGTGCAACTTGGTGCAACAGTGTGTAGCCATTATGGTCGATTGTCGAGCTCATCCTGGTTACTAGTCTGTTATTGTTCTTGACAGCACGGAAAACCCCCCGCTGTCGATGCATCACAGCCAAATGCAATATGTTCTGCCCCATTTGATTAACAAGCTTATTGAAGGAAAGCAACAGATGGATTCTCATTCCAACACAGACTCCTCCTGCAACACAGACATCTTGCCACACAAATTGCAGAGTCCGACTACAACATTGATTGCAGACTGCAGTCTCAGTTTGACTCCAACAGGATAATTGTTTTCTATAGATAGACTCTTTCATGACCGTGATTATAGGAGATTTAATAGCCATCATCCTTCCTAGTTGTGCGTGTGTGTGTATCTGCTGCTATAACAGAAAAACATAATACAAGATTCTTCTGTCTCCTTTGTTTCTTCAACATATAACAATCCTACAACATGCTGGAAGGAGAGCCAAATCCTAATCACTGTTTAGGCTCAATTTTACTAAATGAATTTAACTATCTCCCTTGCTGAAGAGCTATGACAATTCCTCTTGGTGTAAGATTCAAACTTGGCTATGTGAATGGCCATATTAAGCCTCTTGAGTCTACTTCATTATCTTATGAAGCTCGATAATGCAAAGACCATCTTGTTATGTTTTGGTTACTTAATTCAATGAAAAATTATATTGCTAAAATATTCAGCTACTTAGAATCACCCGAAATTCAAAGGCAACTGAATTTCGGCAGCCGGGGCGTCGAAGCCGGAATGCTGCGAAATTCACCGAGTCAATGCGTTTCGCTGTTTGCGGAGGAAGGCAGTGGCTATGCCCCTGATGTCCACCAGTTTTTGGCCAAATTCCATCGTTTCGGCCCCGAAATCGTCATTTTTTCCATTTTTGGAAAGTTTTGTTTTAGCCATAACTCTTGATTCCCGAGTCCGAATTGACTTTCGTCAATTCCTGTTTGCTCAGGATTCATAGGCCTTTCATATTCTGCATTTATCTCAAATTTGCCATTTTTGGTAAATTTAATGTTTTGTGTCGTTTCCTTATCCGTCATGGGTTAGGTTAGGGTTTTGCTTTATATACCATTGTAAGGCCTCTGACCGGGCAGCTATTGATTTTTGAATAAACAAACCTTGAGTTTTCTTAGAGTTTCTCTCGTTGTAAATCATTTACGGAATATTGACGTTGGTCGTATTCATTTACCGTTTTCTACTGCGTCAATTGGTATCAGAGCACGGATTTGCCAAACTCGATGGCGAATAACGAAGCAGGAGATGAAAACTCTATTGGCAGAGACCATGGAGTAAAGGCCTTGTGGGCGGCAGTGGAGGAAATGCGGCAACAAGTAGCGCAGATTCGCGAGATGCTTGCTGCCGGGGTTAACCTCAACGCCAATAACAGGCCACCAGTTAACAGGGCTCGCGTTGAAGGAATTGCCAGGGGCCAACCTGTTGATAGAAGACGCAACCCAGCACCTCGCATCCAACCTGACAGCGAGGATGATTCTGATGAAGAAGATGACATGGGATACGGTTTACCTCCACCTGCGAGGCGTCCGAGGGAACATGATGATTATTGCCTGAAAGCAGATCTGCCCAGTTTTAATGGGAATCTGCGAATTGAAGATTTTCTTGATTGGGTTACTGAAGTGGAACGATTCTTTGAGATGATGGAGATACCAGAAGAAAAGATGGTGAGGTTTGTAGCCTTTCGATTGAAGGGAGGGGCTGCAGTATGGTGGGATCAATTACAGAAGAATCGGCAGCGACAAGGGAAGGCTCTTGTAAGAACTTGGCGTAGGATGAAGCAACTGATGATAGGAAGGTTTCTGCCACCAGATTATGAACAATATCTGTTTCAATTACTTCAAGACTGCTCACAAGGATCCAGGTCTGTGTTCGATTATACTGCGGAGTTCTCTAGACTCTTGGAGCGAAACAATCTTAACGAGACGGAGGGGCAGCACGTAGCCAGGTATATGAATGGATTGAAATCATCATTGCGAGATAAGATTGGGTTACAGGTGGTTTGGACTGTGGAGGAAGCTCATAATCTGGCATTGAAGGCTGAACTGATGGAACGAAGAGGAGGAGTCTCAGGGTTTCGTCGAAACAACCCAGAATCTTCGTTTAATACTAGAGACAAGGGTGGCAACAGTAGCCAAACAGGCGTGATGAATCAGAACAAAGAAGGAGGCAGCAGCAGCAGCCAAGCAGCCCAAGGCGGCAACAGGAATATGCCCAGAAATCCAAATCATAACATGAACACGAACTTGAATCCCAACCCTTACGCCAGACCTGCACCTGGAGTCTGTTATCGCTGTCGGAAACCTGGTCATCTCTCTAACACTTGCCCGGATCGTCGTAGACCTGTCAACTGGATCGAAGGGGAAGAAGGGGATCCAGAGACTACTGGGGATGATGCAGGGGAGGATGACTGTTATGAGGGGGCAGAGTTCGCTGAGGAGGATGGAGAAAGAATCAACTGTGTAGTGCAGCGGATATTATACACTCCACGGCAAGAGGATGCAGGACAGCGGAATAACATCTTCCGCTCATACTGCACCGTGAGCCAGAAGGTGTGTGACTTAATTGTGGATAGCGGGAGTTGCGAGAACTTCGTTGCAAGGGGCCTAGTTGAACACTTAAAGCTACCAACCGAGAAGCACCCGACTCCATACACTATCGGCTGGATCAAGAAAGGACCCACGGTGAAGGTAACTGAAATCTGTCGCGTTCCTATTTCCATTGGAAAAATATATAAAGATGAAGTAGTTTGCGATGTGATTGATATGGATGCTAGTCATGTGTTGTTGGGTCGGCCGTGGCAGTATGATGTTGATATTACCTACAAGGGTCGGGATAATACTTATTTGTTCACGTGGGGATCACATAAGATTGCTATGGCTCCTTACAAAAGGAAGGCACTGTCCGGTAAGGCTTCTGAAGTGGGGAAGCAGTCATTTTTGACAGTGTCCAGTTCGGATACAGAGTTTGTGGCAGACATCAAGGGTGCGCCAGAGTTCTATGCACTCGTAGTGAAAGCCCTCGTGGTGGAAGGGGAAGTTGAGGCTTCAGTGACAGTCCCTGATAGGCTGAAACCATTGATAAATCAGTTCAGGGATATCACTTCGGAAGAGTTGCCGAATAATCTACCGCCTTTGAGGGATGTCCAGCACCATATAGACCTCATACCAGGGGCCAGCCTGCCAAATCTACCTCATTATCGGATGAGTCCGAAAGAGAACGAGGTCTTGAGGGAGAAAATTGAAGACTTGTTGCAGAAGGGTTTTATCCGCGAGAGCATGACTCCTTGTGCGGTTCCTGCGTTGTTAACGCCAAAGAAAGATGGGAGTTGGCGTATGTGTGTGGACAGCCGAGCTATCAACAAGATAACTGTCAAGTATCGCTTCCCAATTCCTCGCCTAGATGACATGTTGGATCAGCTTGAAGGCTCGAAGTTATTCTCAAAAATTGACCTCCGCAGTTGATATCACCAGATTCGGGTCAGACCAGGGGACGAATGGAAGACAACATTCAAAAGCAAAGACGGGTTATATGAGTGGCTGGTTATGCTGTTTGGGTTATCCAACGCGCCCAGCACTTTTATGCGCGTGATGAATCAGGTATTGAAGCCTTTTGTGGGAAAATTTGTTGTCGTTTACTTCGACGATATCCTTATCTATAGTAAAACCGCGGATGAGCATGTGGAGCAGTTACGGGATGTGTTGGGAGTGCTATAAGAGAACCAGCTATTCCTTAATCTGAAAAAGTGCAGCTTTATGACGGATAGCTTGTTGTTTCTGGGTTATGTGGTGAGTTCAGAGGGGATTCATGTGGATGGAGAGAAGGTCCGAGCAATTAGAGAATGGCCTGCACCGAAGACCGTGGGTGAAGTTCGGAGTTTCCACGGATTAGCCACTTTCTACCACCGATTTATTCGGAACTTCAGTACTGTCATGGCACCGATAACCGAGTGCATGAAGAAAGGCAAATTTCAGTGGGGGGAAGAGGCAGAAACGAGCTTTGCGTTGATAAAGGAGAAGCTATGCACTGCACCAGTATTGGCCCTACCCAGTTTTGAGAAGATTTTCGAAGTTGAATGTGATGCAAGTGGAGTGGGAATTGGGGCTGTGCTATCCCATGAGAAAAGGCCAGTAGCCTTCTTCAGTGAGAAGTTGAGTGAGACTCGTCAGAAGTGGAGCACGTATAACTAAGAGTTTTACGCGGTGGTCCGAGCTTTGAAACATTGGGAACACTATCTAGTGCAGCGGGAGTTTGTTTTGTACACTGATCACCAAGCTCTGAAATTTATTAATAGCCAAAAGCACTTGGATAACATGCATGTCAGATGGGCAACTTTCCTTCAAAAGTTCCCTTTTGCTATTCGACACAAGTCTGGTGCTTTGAATCGGGTTGCTGATGCGTTGAGCCGTCGTGCCAATCTGCTGGTGACATTGGCGCATGAGATAGTGGGGTTTGAGTGCCTAAAGGATTTATATCAGGAGGATGAGGATTTCAAAGAAATCTGGGCGAAGTGCCTTGAGAAACACCCCGTCAGCGATTTTCATGAGAGCGAAGGTTATCTGTTCCGCGGAAATCATCTGTGTATACCCCGGATGTCGCTGCGAGAGAAGTTGATCCGTGACCTTCATGGGGGTGGATTGAGTGGACACTTGGGCAGGGACAAAACAGTGGCTAGCTTAGAGGAATGATATTTCTGGCCACAACTGAAGAGAGACGTCGGCGATTTTGTACAGAGGTGCTATATTTGTCAGGTATCTAAAGGTCAGTCGCAAAATACTGGTCTTTACACACCTTTACCTATTCCTAACAATATTTGGGAAGATTTGTCTATGGATTTTATGCTGGGGTTGCCTCGCACCCAGCGAGGGGTGGATTCTGTTTTTGTGGTGGTTGACAGGTTTTCAAAAATGGCTCACTTCATCCCTTGCCGAAAGACCTCAGATGCTTCGCATATAGCCCGGTTATTTTTCAGGGAGGTGGTCCGACTTCACGGCGTGCCGCAGTCCATTACTTCCGATCGCAACACGAAATTCCTTAGCCACTTTTGGGTGACTTTATGGAAGATGTTTCAGACTTCGCTGAACTGAAGCACAACCGCGCACCCGCAAACTGATGGGCAGACAGAGGTGACAAACAGAACTTTGGGAAATCTGGTTCGTAGCATTTGTGGAGATAAACCAAAACAGTGGGATCATGCATTGCCACAGGCTGAGTTTGCTTACAATAGTGCTGTTCATAGCGCAATGGGGAAGACTCCTTTTGCTATGATATATGTGACACCACCGAGACATACAGTGGACTTAGTTCGTCTACCTAAAGGAGGCCCAGGATTTAGTATGGCCGCTGAGACCATGGCGACACAAGGCCAGACCGTGCAGGAGGAAGTGAAGCAGAGGTTGGAAGCAACAAATGCCAAGTACAAGGCTGCAGCAGATAGGCATCGACGTCGCCAGGTGTTTGAAGAGGGAGATTCCGTGATGGTTTTCTTGCGCAAAGAAAGGTTTCCTGTAGGCACTTACAACAAGCTGAAGCCTAAGAAATATGGTCCATATCAAGGTTTGAAGTAGATCAACGATAATGCCTATGTAATTGATCTTCCCGAAACCATGGGCATTTCCAAGACTTTCAACGTTGCAGATTTGTTTCAGTATTATGCAGAGGAACACTTGTATCATGATCCCGATCCAGAACCTAACTCGAGGTCGAGTTCTTTACAAGTGGAGGAGTCTGATGTAGAACAAGTAGCGGAAGCATACATGCTTAAGAGGGATCACCCGAAATTCAAAGGCAACTGAATTTTGGCAGCCGGGGCGTCGAAGCTGGAATGCCGCGAAATTCACTGAGTCAATGCGTTTCGCTATTTGCGGAGGAAGTCAGTGGCTATGCCCCTGATGTCCACCAGTTTTTGGCCAAATTCCATCGTTTCGGCTCCGAAATCGTTATGTTTTCCATTTTTGGAAAGTTTTGTTTTAGCCATAACTCTTGATTCCCGAGTCCGAATTGACTTTCGTCAATTCCTGTTTGCTCAGGATTCATAGGCCTTTCATATTCTGCATTTATCTCAAATTTGCCATTTTTGGTAAATTTAATGTTTTGTGTCGTTTCCTTATCCGTCATGGGTTAGGTTAGGGTTTTGCTTTATATACCATTGTAAGGCCTCTGACCGGGCAGCTATTGATTTTTGAATAAACAAACCTTGAGTTTTCTTAGAGTTTCTCTCGTTGTAAATCATTTACGGAATATTGACGTTGGTCGTATTCATTTACCGTTTTCTGCTGCGTCATTATGGAAAGCTGTGAAAGAGATATATGGAAATCAAAACAATTCAACTTGTATTTTTCATATCGACAAAAATCTTGCCAATTTGCAGCAAGATGGAAACACTTATGTTCAATTACTCGAAACCCTGGAAGGTATGACGAGTGAACTTGCACTATATCGTCCTTATACGGTTGATGCAGCAAAATTAAGGATACATGAAGAGGAGGACAAGATCTTCCAACTCTTAGCTAGTCTCAGTTCAAAATATGAAGATCTTCACATCAAGATCCTCATGAATCCTGATTTTCAATCCCTTACTAGTGTGTGCGCTACTATTCAATGAGAAGAAACTTGCATAAAGGTTATGAATTTTGACTCTAAAATCCCTTTATCAGAAACTTGTGCTTATGCTATTAACAAATCAATGAACAATGATGGACCTTACAAGGGAAAACGACCCGATTTAAAGTGGCATCATTGTCATAATATTGGTCACTAGGAGGTGTTGGATTTTTCATCCAGAGCTAAAGCTGTATCTTAAAAAGAAGAAGAAACCTCAAAGGGGCTATTATCATAAGGCTTACATTGTTGTTACTGCTCACTTCACTAGTTCTCTTCCTAGTAATGTTAAGAATTTCTCTACATCTGCCCTTCTCAATGACTTTGTTGCCTATCTTATGGAAAAAGGGTGATATTGCCATGACAATATCTGTCTCTGATTCTATGGCACTCCCTGGTAAGTTTGCTTGCAAACTCGGTTCACATCCTGTAAAAAACCACAGATCGATGGTGGTATTCTTATTACATTTAAAATTGCCTTGGTAACTAGTATTGTGCATGATTCTTGGGTCATTAACTCAAGTGCAGCTAATAATATAACTAATAAAATGACTAACTTATATAATTTTGAAGGATTTTTTTCTCCAACTTAAATGTCTATTGCCAATGGAAAACATGTCTCTATCAAGAGTAAAGAAAAGATTAAATTACTGTCCAATAGTATAGAATCCTTAATCCTGTATGTTTTCTCTTTTCCATTTCAATTACTTTTATTATAACCCAATTTTTGATTTCTTAAAAAAAAGAATGAATAAAAAAATAATTTAAGAATTGGGTTAAAACAACACAAATCAAAAGTTTAAGGACTAATAAGGATTGAATTATAAATTTGGGAGTCAATTTGGTCAAAAATTGAAAGAATTAATAAGTTTGGGGATTTCATTGAACTGAAAATTAGTTTAATTAATGAAATTAAGGGTGTAATTGAAGTAGTATCAAAGTTTGGGGCTGATTAGAGGCAAAATTGCAAGAAATTAAAATCCAAGGACCAAAGTGAAATGATGAGGGCATTTAGGAGTTTAATTGATTATTTCAGGGGTAATCTTGAAAGAATTAAAAGTTGAAGAGTCAATTAAGGATCAAATTGAAAAACTCAGAAACCTAGGATTGTTTTGGAAATGATGCTATAATCCAGGGGTCCAATTGCAATTTGATCTAGGGGAAAAAAAAGATTTTCCTTGATTAAGGACCCAATTGCTAAATGTCAAAAGTTTAGGGGGGAAATTGAAGATAGCCAAACGACGCAGTTCCAAGACACTATTCATTCTCTTCTCTAGGAAAAGCAAAGGAAATCCATTTGAGACACCACTAACACAGCTTCAGCCAGACACGATCTCCTCACCCACACGATATTCTCTAAATGCCAGAATTTGTCTTGCAGTGACAGGGCCTTTAGCACCCGACTAGTCTTCAAATGAAGGCGAACGTGCAAGACGCCCATCGTGCAGATCGTGCACGATCATACATTCTTTGGCTTCATAAAAGCCAGAGAAGGACCATTGATAGGAGGGGAGAGAGATGCAAACAGAGAAAGACTGGGAGGGAAGAAACGAAAAACCAGAGGGGGTAACAAAGGAAACTGGGGAAGAAGAAAGGCAAACAGGGAAAGAGGCCAGGAAAGGAGAACAGAGAACAAACACAAGGGCAAATATAGAGTGAACAGAGGGTTTTCCAGGGGATATAAACGAACATGAAAAAGACTGAGGAGAAAAATCATAAGGAAACAGAAGCACAGAACAGAGGGGCACAAGAGACCACGAACGAAGAAACAAACCCAGAGAACAGGGGGTGAGATACAAAGAACAGAGGAACAAAAAAGCAGAAAAGAACCCAACACAGGGGAAAACAAATAACAGAGAGAAGAACAAAGAAGGAAGAAGAAGCCTTGTCCAGACGTCGTCGCTCCAGACCACCAGCTCCAGCAGACCAGGTAAACCTTTCTTCTTCTCTTCCCGCTTTGCAAAATAATTCATTTGATACTGTGCATCTTCATTTATAATTAACTCCTTACTGTCGCACAATATGAACAGGGCTTTCATTATGAAACTAGCTTGGGGATTTTTTCAGAATAGTGAGAGATTATGGGTTCGGGTCTTGCGATCTAAATATGTTAAGGATCAGGAGCTAATTCCTAGTCCTCAGGTTAAACAAAGAGATTCAGTTTTGTGGAAGGGTATTTGCAAAGTGTGGCCATTTATCACTCAAGGTGTAAACTGGGCTCTGGGATGTGGAAGCAAGGTGCTATTTTGGAAAGACTCCTGGTTGGAAGGGTATGGCCCTTTGCATATGCACACTTCCCAGATTATTACTGAGGTTATGTTGAATTGTTCAGTGGCCGATATGGTGGATGACAAAGGTCAATGGCAATGGGAAACTTTTGCTCATTTCCTACCAATTCAGGTAATTTTGATCTTGGCAGGTTATAATCCTCCTACACCTCAGTTGGGGGAAGATAAAGTATACTAGAGACATTGTACAGGTGGTCAATTCTCAATTAATTTAGTTTATCGGATTCAGGAAGATAGTAGAGCTACTCATCAACAAAACGACCCTTTGTGAAAGATCATCTGGCAATGGAAGGGTCTAGAAAGAGTGAAGATATTCCTTTGGACAGTAGCTCACGGGCCATCATGACAAATGAAGTTAGATGGAGAAGGAAAATCACTTCTAACCCCTGCTGTAGTCATTGTTTGACAGAGTTAGAAACAATCATCCATGCTCTCCGTGACTGCCCAAATGCACGTGGGGTTTGGGACAGAATTATTGAAGTTGCAGATCGAGAGGCTTTTTACTCCCTTAACTGGTATACTTGGCTACTGAATAACCTTCGAGTTAACCATCCAAGCTCTAAGAGAAAGTTCTGGGGTATTGAATTTGGCATTGCGCTGTGGCAAATATGGAAGGAGAGAAACCATCGAATTTTTAGTTCTTCTACATCCCCTTACACCAACACTGTTCAAGTGATTAGGAGACTTATGGGTGATATTATTCATTCTATGGTTGGTGAATCTGGATTCAAAGATAATACCAAACAGAGGGTTTGCATAGGGTGGAGATATCCTCTAATTGATTGGGTGAAGATTAATGTTGATGGTTGCAGCAAGGAAACCCAGGGGTGGCTAGAGCTGGTGGAGTCATTAGGGATGCTATGGGTAGATGAATTGTTGGTTTCGCTCTTAATATCAGGATTTGCACATCAGTGAGTGCTGAATTGTGGGCAATTACTAATGGTTTGAAATTAGCTTGGTCAAAAGGATTCCAAAAAATTATTTTGGAATCTGATTCGTCATTAGCGGTTGATTTAATCACTAAAAATAAAATTATCATTGACAAAAATTATAATCTAATCATGCAGGCTAGAGAATTATTAGCAAAAGAATGGGATATTCAGGTGCTCCATGTCTATAGAGAAGCAAATTCAGTGGCAGATTGGCTAGCCAACTACGGTTTAACCAGGAGTTTTTTGGATAGATTTTGTATTTACTTTAATGATCCTCCTGCGGGTCTTTATTGTATTTTGTATTATGATCTTATTGGATCAACTCTGTCGCGTTTAATTTAATTGGGCGTTTTAGCCCCGATTTTAACCAAAAAAAAAACTCCTTACTGTCGCACACGTGCATGAATATTTCACGTACGCCTGTTGATTTGCCCAGCAGGTCCGGATCACTGTCCAGGAATTCAACTATTTTGTAGTTTATTAGATTTTTCTATCCTAAAAATTCAACTATTTTGTTTCTATTTAGATCTTTTAATTTACAAGAATTATATTGAAACTCTAATATTTTATTTGATATTTCTTTCATCTATTTTACTGCCTTTTATCCTGAATATGCATCTGTAGAATCTACATCAAATTTTGCACATCAAATGCAGAAAATTTAGAGACCCATCCAAGATGACACGAGTACCATTCGGAAATTAAGGAAGTGTCATTTCTGTATCCTCGTTTTCTCCCTTTGTACCACATCTTTTCGACCTGTCTTTAAAAATCCATTAATTTGTTTTAATAATAAAAAAAGATGGTTAATTTTTATCTACCCTAAACTTTAAAATCTTCAAAAATGAACGCACATGCATGAGCAGCTTATGTATTGAAATTAACAATATATATCATGCCCGGAGGATTAATTTTAGGATGTTGACGTAGCATATCATAAGATAAACAGAAAAGCTCTGGAGAAAGAGTCTCAAGTCTATAGTTTTTATTCAAACCATAGCTAAATAACTAGAGTTCTAGCAATGCATATTATAAGTTTGCCATAGTTGGGCTAACTAAGAAAATCAAAATAACTTGAAATATGACACTGACGAAAATAGAAATAATAGATAACTAGGAGATGCAATCTGGTCCGCTGATCAAATCCCTGAAAAAACATTCCCACGTTACAAGGCTCTAAATCAGCTTCTACTCCTTGAACTTCGGACTCAATCGGAGGTTTTCAGATGTTGAAATAGAATTAATCGTCATGAGCTTCTATTTCCTTCCCTCTGAGCTCGTTGGAACGGGTATTAGATGGAGAAGCATTATTCCCAGCTGGTATTTCCTGAACTATGGCCTCATGAATCCGTAGACCACCCTTCCATTTGTTAGTCCACACTTCATACAAGCCAAAATAGAGCGTCTCCTCGTCATTTTTAGCGTTTTCATCACCTTTTTTATTAGTCTGTCTCTTCTTCTCACGAGGTTCCTCTTTAATTTCAGATTTTTCATCACTTTTACTTTCAAACTCAACCCGACACTTATCCTGAGGACGTTCCTCTACTTCCCCGCTTAAGTCTGATAGTTTTATTTCTTGGCGCGTATACTCTCTCCCCTTTCCTATCCTAGCCATCACCGTAACAGGATCGTCCCAGCCAAAGGAATTCTCTGTGTTCATGGATAACATAAAGCTAACTTCATACGCCTTCCCTTTGGTTACAGGCATTTCACCACTTACATCAAGCCAACACACCTCCAGCAGCTCTGCAAAACCATCATCCCTATATTTTGCAAAGAGCAAATAGATTCAAATTGACATAAACAAAATAGACTCTACATTACTATAGCACCACTATTCAAAATCTGCAGATTCACAAAAGGTAGTTATACAGTTCCATCATGATGATAAACCATTGGTCTTTAGTTTAATATACTCACCCCTAAAATTCAATCCTGTCATGTAAAGAAATAAATAAATAAACTTTGTTTTATGGTCTCCGCCAAAAATGAAAGGAAACAACAGAAAGAAACAATAACTAAAAGTGTGGCCGGAACTGCACCATATACTGATTCCTAAACCTTAACTTTCCACGTTTAAGAATGTAACAATTTGGCCTTGGGATATTTGTAATCTTTACTTAACAATTTGAAGATTTTTGTCAAAATGATTCGTATAATTTTATAACACCTCTGAAAAGTTTTTGGTAATTTACCCTAAAACAAAAACGTGGATCAAGAGAAAACTTGTATGAATAAATTAAAGTATCAAATTAAATAGAGTAAATTATTACCGGATCCCTATGTTTTCAATAAAATAATTAGTTAATCCCTTTGTTTTAAATTAATTGGTCCTGTTGTTGGTTTTTTACCAACAATATTCTTATCTAAAATCAAAATTTCCATTCTTATCTACTATATACAAAATTAAGTCTTTCAAAAAGGTAAGTTAGGAATTTTTTTAAAAATCAACAGTCAACTTTGATTACAGAATTAACATACAATTTTCAGATGTTATTTAATTTTTAGTAAAAGAAAAAAATAAAGATGAGATAGAATTGGGAATCAACTTAAAATTTATAGAACAAAGGCATCGAAACACCACAACAACGCCTTACTCAGACCATGAAAATAAGGATAATTAACCCTTCCTAGGGTAGAATTACTTTTACATGTTTAAATCTAGAATATTGACAAGTTTGAAGGTCGTGATGATGAATGCACCTGGAAACAATATCAGGCCAAAGCAAATTACTTTGCATGATCCAGAGATGTTAGAAATTTTACTAAATAACTATACTGTCTGCACACGCAAACAAACAACTTCTATGAATGAATCAATCCATACAAATTCATCAACACAATAAATGATTTCTAGCTGGGTTTGGAAGAGAAAGAAAGCTTGATTATGATGATGACTGTTTGGGTTATTGTTGGGGTAGTTAATGGATTGAATGCTAGAGAAGAAGAAGATAGAAGGAGAAATTTGGGGAGATTGGTATCTAAAAGAGAGAGAGAAAAAAAAAACTAGGTGTGAACCGATCCAGCAAGGGTTTTATTTTTTTAAAAAAAAAACAATCTATATATAAAATACTTTTTATGAATTTAAAAGATTTTCGTAAACATTTTATGGTATTCATGAAAATACTTTTTATGGTATTCAAATTATAACTATCAATACTTTCTGTATATAGAAGAGTTATGCATGAAAAGGATAAAGAATCTTTATAAAAAAATTAAATTGGTTCAATTCTAAAAGGACCAGATATAATTATTTTTATTTTTCATATCTATTATTAAATTTTGATAATTACAACTTAAACAACTTAAATTTCTATGATATTGATCCTCTTAAAACTTTATATATTTGTAAATTATGTATTAATTTTTTATAATGAATACATGCAAGAATATTAATTAACAAAACATTTGTAACATAACATTTGTAAAATATTAATTAACCAAGATTTGTAACATAACAGCATATAACTATTCAAGAAGAAAACAGGTATGTTATCCTCACCCTTCAGGAATACTCCAAAATTGACTATCTTCCTTCCAGCAGATTGTAAGATGCTTTGGTTTAAACACGGTTTTGCCATCAGGCCCCTGTAAAACATGTCAAACAAGATAATTTCCAAATTGTCATTATTAAATCATTACATAATTATATTAATTAATTACCATTCAAGCAGTAATAATATTCTGACCTTTGAGGGGACTTCATCCGTCTTTGACCCATCTGTAGATGATTTTGACTCTCCAGGCTTCCCCTTCCTATTAACTCCGAAAATAAGCAGTGTCATCAATTTGTATAAAAACACTTGAAAAATTATTTCGATTCATGGAAGATCAACCATTTATCATTTGCAGGACTCATATTTTATCGATAATCAACTGGCACGTCAATTTGTATAAAAACAATTTTATGAAAATCATTTTCCGAATAAGAAAATAGAAATTAAGGTTTTGAATGAAGGGTGATATTATTACTTATCCCACTCCATACCTTGACAGAGTGACAAAATAATTAGCCCTCTTTCTTACACCTTAATTTATAGAAATCTTAATATTTGTCAAAATTTTCATGATATCGCATAATGAAAGGAGCTCTAAATTCAATATACAACTATTGAAAAATAAATTAAAGTTTAAAAATTTGTGAATATTTTTTTTTAAATGCCCTTAGGCTTTATATTTATTTTATTGTAAATGCGCTTGACATGTCTAAAATAAATTACATAATTAACCTATAATGTTTAATTTATCATTATATATACTACACTATACTAAATATAATACATTTGATAAAGCATCACCACCAGTATAAAATATATTTCAATATAAATTATTTATAAAAAATTTTAAGAGAGTCCTTGTGATCATATTCAATCCATATATTTTTATGAGACCCATAAATTATTTAGATATAATGTGAAATCTTTAATTTATACTTATTCTGCAATGAATATCACAAATGACTATAAATTTTAAGTTATTATATTTATCATAGGAAGATTTTTTATAAGTTAATTATGTTTGTTTTTTAACATATAAAATAGTACCATATATTTTTAACAAATGACTCTACTCGTATTTTTACAATATTCTTCGTCAAATTATCTTTGATCCATTAATACAAACATAACACTTTGACCCAAAACCCAATTTGTGATCACAATATATATTAAGATGAAATTAAAAAAAAAACTAATTAAAAAAAATCTGAATTAACTAAGTTAACCGGTCAAACTTAAGATCCGTGTAAGGAGAGTGATAATTAAATAAAAAAAATAAATATTAAAGAACTAAATTAAACAAAAAAAAAGATTAATTAAAAAAAACTACAATTAAAAAGCATTTATATTTCACTATGGATTCACAAAGTGAAAGTTGATGACTTGTAGCATAAAGTGTAATTCAATAGCAAGTTTTTTTCTTCTTTTTATTGGTTCAACTTGTAGTGGAGCCAAGTTGTTGTTTTCCTTAGTCTTGATCGTGATCGAGTAAAAAAAGAACTTTTGTGAAAGAAAATTGTGTTACTAAATATGGATTCCAATAGTATTTTGAATCAATTTGGGATATAAAAGCTCAATGGCTCCAATTATTACTATTGAGAGTTATGTATACAAAACCCATCTTCAAGGTCAGGACCTGTGAAAAAGATTGTTAGTAGAGAGGATAAAGAAATCATGGAGAATGCATCGGAAAGGACATATGCAAGGAAGAAATAGAAGATAAAGATGTGGTAAGGTATTATTTGCTCTTCGATCACACCTCAACATATTGGCGATCTCGATTCACCTAAAAAAGTATGTGATTTTATTCAATAGATCAATCTTGTCTTTTTATCACCTTAATAATAAATTTTCGCATCGCCCTTTGGATGGCTGGCTGATCTATTGACATAAAATAGAATAAAGGACCTTTTTCCATTTTCTATGTGCAGATCATATACCAAAAATAAACTGATTAGTAAACAATGTTTCAACCACTGCAACAAAAAGCATGCACATAGAAGCTTCAAATAGGAGGAAAAAAAAAACCATATTCTCACCTTCCACCAATTCTAAACTTGGAGAATATTGATGTACGATCCTTTAAAACATGCCACACAAGAAAAATTCCAAATTGTCATATCATTAAAACATTTCATTTGCTCCCCTGATCATTACGAACTGATTATCTGAATTACCGAAGAAGTAAAAAGAATTCCGACCTGTCGAGACGGTGGTTGAGAGCCTTCGGGAGCCTCTTTGCTTGAATTTTTGGAAGGAGGAGTACTCATGACCTGGATGCCAAAGAGATTTCAAGGAACTATGTGGTAAAAGTTCAATACAAGAACAATAATGAGAGGTTTGTTGTTTGGGAGTATCAATTTCCACGATCTTATATTATAAGTCAACCATTACTTTACCTATAATCGAAAAGGAAGGGATTTTATACTATGCATGGCTTCATATTCTCATAAATTATTGCAGATGAATTGTGCAAAATTTTATATTTTTTTAGTTTGGTCCTCAAATTTGTCCTAATTAAAGAGCAATTGATTTTAAATTATAATAGAAGGATGAGATTGAAAGAGGAGGGACCAAAATGAAAACCGCGACAAAAATAAGTGGTGTGCTATAAGTTTCACAAAAGATGCACTAGCTTTGATCCTTAAACTTAAAAAACCACGCAAATTTTATGATTTTAGTCCCTCAATGTTTTCCCAATTTAATTTTTATATAAAAATTTATTTTTGTTATTCTTTTATCCCTAGTTTAGGGAGAAGAGAGAGAGGTCACTGAATTTTAGTGGTAGAGAAAAAAATATGTAATTGACACTGATTTAGACCACCAAAATAAACGATATTTATGTCAAATTATTTATTTTGATGAGAGAAGTTCATGTTAGATGTTTTTTTCTTTTAAAATTTATAAAAAAAACATATTTGAGTTCGGGTTAAATTTTGATTTCAGGTTAATTTTGTTTTTTTTGAAACGGTTTTTTTTTGGGGTTTTTTAAAGTCATAGAAAAGATAACCACAGTTTCAAAAGTGTTTTGAGTTAAAAATAAATTTTTAGGTCAAAAAAACTTAAATCTCGATTTTTTAATCACTACAGTACATGCAGCCAGCGTAATCATTTTTTTATTAATTTAATATGTTTTTTATTTTTATTATCATATAATTAAATAACATTTTAATAAACATAAATTAACAGACATGTGGAGGAAAATCATGTCTTGCACTTAAAGTTTTTAAAGAAGTAAGGGCTTGACGATGTTTAACTTACTTTTAATGCTTTTACATTCAATCATGAATCAGACATTCATTTCTCTGCCGGCCTATCTGTCCATCTATTATTAAATAACCTAGGAGCCAGCTGGAGTTGAGAACTGTTTAGAAGTAAGGACTCGACCATGTTTGGCTTACTTTTAATTGCAAAAAAAAAAAAGCATTTTAATCCTTAAACTTAAAAAATCACGTAAATTTTATGATTTTAGTCCCTCAATGTTTTTCCAATTTAATTTTGATATAAAAATTTATTTTTATTATTTTTTTATCCTTAGTTTAGAGAGAAAAGAGAGAGGTCATTGAATTTCAATGGTATAGAAAAAACATGTCATTAACACTGATTTAGGCCACCAAAATGAATGAAATTTATGTCAAATTGTTCATTTTAATTAATGGAGTTCATATTATGTGTTTTTTTGCCTTTAAAGTTTGTAAAAAAAACATACTTGAGTTCGGGTTAAATTTTTATTTCAGGTTGATTTTGTTTTCTAAAGTGATTGTTTTAGGTTTTTTAAAGTCATGAATAAAATTATTACAATTCTAAAAGTGTTTTGAGTTAAAAATAGATTTTTAGGTCAAAATAGCTGAAGCCTTGATTTTTTATCACCATAATATATGCAGGCAGGTTGCATAATATTTTTTTTTTATCCATTTAATATATTTATTTATTTTTATTATAGTTTGATTGAATAAAAAAATATTTTAATAAAAAAAAATTAGCAAACATGATCATGAAAATATACTGTCTTACTAGATTAAATATCTTGATCTATATTATCTCCTGATTTTTCAAGTTTTATTTTTAAGTGTTGTTAATATTTATTTATTTATTTATTTATACATGTAGTTTTGGGTTTATTTAATTATATATATATACATAAAATTTGCACTTGCTTGACCATGTTTAACTTACTTTTAATGCTTTTTCATTCAATCATGAATAACTAGCAGACATTCATTTCTCTGCCGGCCTATCTGTCCATCTATTAAATAACTTAGGAGCCAGCTGAAACTGAGAACTGGTTAGAAGTAAGGGCTTGACCATGTTTAACTTATTTTAATTGCAAAAGATATATTTTGTTAGTTAAATTTAAAAAATTATATAAATTTTATGATTTTAGTCTCTTAATATTTTTTTAATTTAATTTTACTATAAAAATTTATTTTTATTATTTTTTTATCCCTGATTTAAAGAGAAGAGAGAGGTCACTGAATTTCAATGGTATAGAGAGAAACATGTCATTAAGATTGATTTATATCATCAAAATAGATGATATTTGCGTCAAATTGTTCATTTTGATGATGGAAGTTCATATTAGATTTTTTTTACCTTTAAAGTTTGTAAAAAAAGCATATTTGAGTTCAAGTTAAATTTTGATTTCAGGTTGATTTTGTTTTTTGAAGCAGTTTTTTTTTTTTTTTTAAGTCATGGATAAGATTATCACAATTTCAAAAGTGTTTTAGGTTCAAAATAGATTTTTAGGTTAAAAGAGTTTAAATCCTGATTTTTTTATCACCACAATATATACAGCTTGTGTAATATTTTTTTATCAATTTAATATATTCATCTATTTTTATTATTGTTTGATTAAATAAAAAATATTTTAATAAATATAAATTAGGAAAATATCATGTCTTCCTTTCGGATTTGCACTTACTTTTTTGAAAGAAGCAAGGGCTTGACCATGCTTAACTTACTTTTAATGCTTTTACATTCAATCATGAATCAGAGGCATGTTCCATTGCCTTCCAAATGAATCTAAACTCAACAGTAAATCATTCAACTCATTGTTGTAAATACTATATCAGATTTTTCTCATAGAATTATAAAGGTTTTTGTATAATATTGCTTTTCGTAACAGGATGCTCTGTTCTGGAGTTTAAATTACAGATGCAGCATCGTAATATCAGCAAACCTAGTTACCTATAATCTAAAAGACAATTATAAAAGACATGGGATTTTCAATGTGTTGATGTGCACTGTTCATCATCTCACGTTGTTGTGGATTTTATTTTCTTAATTTAGTCTTCAAGCTTTTTTTTCCCAACTATTTCATCTTAATTGAAGATCAATTGATTTTGAATTTTTAAAGAAGGGTGTGGTTGAAAAAAGAGAGACCATAATGAAAAAAAAGCCAAACATGGATGACTAGTCATAAGTTTTGAAACAAGTACACTTTGATCCTCAAACTTTAGAAATTTTGCAAATTATACAATTTTAATACCTCAATATTTTTCAAATTCAATTATGATAAGAAAGTTAATTTTTGTTATTTTGTAGTCCCTAGTTGAGAGAGGAGAGAGATAGGCTGCCGGATTCTGACGATAAAAAAAAAAATTGTGATTAATACTGATTTAGGCCACCAAAATGAACGATATTTGTGTCAAATTGTTTATTTTGATGAGGGGAGTTCATGTTAGGTGTTTTTGCCTTGGTCACAAGGATCATTACTAAGTCTTTATATTCTCCCAGAAGACCACAAAACATATACAAAGTAAAATCTTCTAGCGAAACTAGCCAGCCAACAGCGACCAACTCATCAAATAATGCCTTGGCTTTTTTATAAACTTAGTGACCAAATCATCACCTTGTCAAAGATCTTGAAAGGAGCTATGCAGTTGCATACGAGAATTAGACAGAGAGGCTAAAACTTGCTCAAACATGCACCAAAGAGAGTGCAAGGTTTGCCAGTCAACAATAAGATGAAGAACATCCATGGAGAGAGAGGAAAGTAGTGCACTTAGAATGAGTTGATCATCCTATTTGCAATGAAGAAAATAGTAATTTATCTTAAGAGAAGTACCGTCGGCAGCAAACACATGTAGAGGAGGACATAAGAGTGAGCCATGAACAAATTGAAAAACTCATTGGCCTAGGAAATATAGCTTCATCTGCATTTGCCAATATAGGTAACTGGTGTTTGCTAATTTTAGAGAGATAACTTGGCGAGTGTGGGAAAGGGAAACAATGGTGTACATCGAAGCATGATGGATGGTAGCAACAGAGGAAGGCTGCAAGAAAGGAGTGACATTAATGTTGGTATGATTTCGGTCAACATTATTAGGCAGGGCAGAGGCAGAATAAAGGCAAAGGAAGATACACCCACTGACTGCACTAGTGGTGTAGTAGAAGTAGAGACAAATGATGTTTGAGAAGAGTCCATTGGAGAGGGAGAAAAAGTGTTGTAAGTTATTTAGGGCTTTGATACCAAGTTGAGAATAATAGAAGGCTTGACTTATCTCTTAGCCAACCTTTTCTATTTATATATATAAGGGTAGCACACGATTGTAATTGTAGGAACTATAACACTGGAGTAATCATATAGTATATATATACACATTCTATAATAATTATAAAAATGAAAAGGTATTCAAATATTTAAGGTACTCCTTGAACTTTAAGTTATATTATACTAGTTACTCGACAATACTATAAAAGTACAGTGATGCCAATTGAATATCCAACTTTAAAGATTCAAAATCCACTAATGGATATATATTCATATTTAGTGGAGTAGATGTGTTATGAAAATCCCTTAAGTAAACGCTTATTGCAAGATACATGATGAAATTATAATTTATTTTTCTTGATAAAGTGGAGAGGAAGCTGAGTGACTTTGAAATTTCTTAAAGGATATTTCACATTGGCCAAAACTAACGCTGACAATTTATGCCCATTGTAATTGTCAGTCTATAACTAGAAGAGTACAAAGTAGTATGTATAACGATAAGTTTAGACATATAAGTTTTAGACATAATATCATTAAACAAACACTTGCTCTAAAAAAGAATCATTTCCATTGATTATATAAAGTCAAAGGAAATTATTACTGATCTGCTAACCAAAAGTTCATCAAGAGGGCTTCTGTATAGTTCATTAAGGGGAATGAGCTTCAAGCCTTTAAAAATAAAAGGATATTGTTGCACGTGTGTGGTGTCGCGGCGATCATCCACTCTCAAGTAAGTTGTATATCTGGCAAATATGAGGAGACAAGAGATTCTTGTCTTTTATCATTGGAAAAGTGAATGAGAGTCACCACTTAGTGTTTTGGTTGCTAGGAACCCTAACTCATCTTATAGATTGGGTATGAGGACTGGTTGTGTAAAGAAAATATATTAGCACCCCAACTACACCCTGCCTAAGGTAGTTTGCGTTGTTTAATTATCTGATGTAGCTAAGGTCTTATTGAGTTTTCTAGTTATTGGTGTATTTACGATTTAAGAAAAGTTCTCCTCAGTAAGGAGATCCTTATCTTATCGAGTAAAATTTAACCGTTCTATGTGATGAGTATGTCTTACGTATAAGTTCGTAATCCTAGATATTAAAAGAAAACAAAATAATTTTTTTTTGAAATGTTGGTCTAGTTCTCATGACTTTAATAAACTGGTTATTAAGCCATAATGCATGTTAAAAAATTTTATTGTATAAAAATACAATATGATATTTTTTTGACTTGATCGTATGCACAGAAAACAAACCCGTTTTGTTTTTCTAACTTTTTTTTGTATTTTTGCAACATTTTGATGAAACTGGGTATTTTAATATCACTTTTACATCGACCCAAAAGTTTATTCTATTTTCAAATTGGGCCAGACCTGGCCCAACCATTTTTGGTCTAGGCTGGCGTTGTCTGGCCCAATGCATAAGTTAAATTTCTCCACTGTTCACATGCTACGTGAACAGTGAAGAGTGAATTATAATTAACTCTCCATTGTTCATTAAGCGAATAGTGGATATGGCGAGGGGAGAGGGAATGAAGCAGAAGAAGAAGATGATGGGAGGTGGCTAACCTAGTGGTGGCCTCGGTGGTACTAGAGTTGACTGTGGTGTTGCTGTGGCGGCGACCGGGAAGCCCTATTTTCTTCCCTTTCGTTTCTCATTTGTCTTTTTTTCTTTTTCTTTCATTCTTCTTCCCTTCTCTTCCTCTATTTTCCCCTGTTTTCCTTCCCTTTAGTTTTCTTTTGTTTTAGTCTTCTTTGTAAAAAACATTTCTCTCTCGAACTCTCTCTTCCTTGTCAATCCCCCCCTTTTTGTAATCTTTCTCTCCACTCGTTCCTTCCTCTTTATTTGTCTTTTCTCTCTATACTTTCCCTTGTTTTTTTTCTTCCCCCCCTTGTTCCTCCTGGTTTAACGGAGCATTTATAGGATAGGTGAAGCAGAAGCTACCCTGCCTTTGTCCAATCCTAGAGACAGGGTAGGGTGTCTCAAGTGACATCTATGCAGTTGCCTTAGCTATCCGTAGGGCCCCCCTTTCTAATCTTTATCATGTTGGCAGATAAGGGGCGTGAGCTGTGTCATGATTTATGCAAATGGGAAGGGAGATGGTGGCGTTGCAGGGGAGAGAAACTTCTTCTTCCCCTGTCTCTGCATGTCCACGGGAAAAAGAAGCACAATGCTGTCCAAAACACTACTGTTTTGTGTCTTTGTTTCAGTGCATGAAACGGTGTCGTTTTGCCCAAAACTCGTCGTTTCATTTAAAAGAAAAGGTGCTAAAATGTGTCAATTTTTGAATCAGTCCTCAATTTGCTTGCTTTTTTTCATTTTGGTCATTAGTTTTGAATTTCTTCAATCAAGTTTCTAATTGGCCATCAAACTTCAATATTTATGCAATTAAGCCTCTGATTTGACCAAATCAACTCTCAAAGATTGTAACTTGATCCAAAAACTTTAATTTCATCCAATTAAAACCTAAATTGACTTTAAAATCATTTTTTCTTGCTAACAAACCCTCCATAAACTCAATTAAACCTTCAATAAAATTTAATTGAGTCCATAAACATTTGATTTTAGACTTTTCTTTTTCAAATTTAATTTTTTTTGTTAATAGGGCTCTCATCAGTCAACGATATACTGTCAAATTTCAATCTTTATATTTTTGAACTTCCTCAACCAATTTCCGAACTCTATGGAATCTTTTTCTCATTGCTATTATTTTTTGTTATTTTCTTCCGAATATATTTTTGACTTTTTTTGTATTTTCTCATTTTTTTACGTGCGACCCAAAAATGAATAATAACAGATGTAATGATGGTAACTATACCTAATTGCTGTGAGATTCCAAGATCCAGGTTCAATTGAAAAAAAAAAGTCATAATATTTTCAATGGCATTTGAAAATTACTATTTCGTATCTATTCCTATGATAAAAGTGGTCCAAGCTGCAATGTGATGAAGAATGAGATGCGCTAATGATTTTCATATCTTAGTATACCAAGTGAAGTATAGTAAAATGCTCTTAACGAAAGATCAACTATTTTGGTGTTGATGGGTTAGGTTTTAAGAGAGAAGTTCAATGGTGGTGATTTTGATATTCAATTACGTAATTTTATTAAGAATTAATTATGTCAGTAATATGCAATAATCACCAATGTATTTACCAACGGTTATTAAATTGGTAATATGCCATAATAGATTTACTAACAGAATTAATGTGTGTATTTTTTATTTGTTTGGCATGATAATTCCATATATAAATCTATTGGTAATTATATTACCGACAAATTGACCGATAAAATAAAAATCATGAATAATATATTTTCAAACAAATGTTTTTATTGGTAATTCCATCAATGATTTTGTTACCAATTCAAAACACAGAAGGAATATTTTATATGTGATATGTAATTTTATTAGAAATTGTCTTTTGTTTCTCCCTTCCTAGTCATCTCGTTTTTGTTTTTTTTTGTTTTTCCCAAATGAGGGTAGTTTAGGTTCACAGATGGACAATAGACTTCTACCCTAAGATTGATGGTGGGATTCACATCATGAAGTGTAGTACTAGTCTATCTAAAGTGATACTGTTTGACAGGTTGCTTTTGATTTTTACCATTATGATGGTATGTCTAATAATTTGATATTTGGGGTATTTTCCCACGGTGGCTAGAAGTTCAAATGCTTGAGGGACGTTTGGCACAGTTTGTCGGTGACTTCAACAAATTCCATATATTCCCGGTCACGCAAATATTGATAATCTAAACGTAGCTGTTGAACATGTGAATTCGTGAGCAGACATAAAATAAAAACTACATTAATATCATCTAATAACTGTGTAATTATAATTATTGTTTATGTATTGCTAAGTTTAAAATCTACTCCTGTGATAAAAGTGGTCCAACCTGCAATGGGATAAAGAATGAGTTGTGCTAAATATTTTTCATGATTTGGTATGTCATGGAGTGCACGAGCGCCGGCGTGATGTTGTTTGGCAATGACGAAGGTTTTTTGTCGTGTTTTCAATGTGAAGTGATGTGTGTTAGGAAGATTTTTTAATTTAATCATAAAATTATGATTAATGTTTAGGAGTCGCTACGTAGTATTATAGTCACTAGGAACCTATGGTTTGCGAGAGTCTAAGTAAGGGACTGGTTGTGCAAGCGGAAGACACATCACCCCTAGTGCACCCTACCTAAGGTAAGCTGCATTGTTGTTTGATTGTTTTTTTCTAAGTCGGGCTTCTATTCGTTGGTCTTTTCTAAGGTTCAAGACAAATATTTCTTCATGAGAAAGTCTCTATCTTATTTGGTTAAATCCTAACCATTCTAAAGTCTGAATTTTAGCATTGCATATTTTTAAACCTTGTATCTTTAATACCTGATGGTGTAATTTATCGTGTAATTTTGTGCCCCATAAATATTAAAGTCTACATTTGGACCTAAAAAAGATTGGAAAAAAGGTTTTTGATATTTTTGTCAAACTCTAATAGATGATCATAAACTGGTTACAATATTCATTTTTTGGATTTTCAAAACATTAAAAAGATGTAATTTTTTATATATAAATATATGCTTGGAAAGTTTTTAGGATTTGGCCGCATGTATGAAAACAAGATTTTTTTTTTTATTTTTGAAAAGGAAAATTGATTTAAATTTTTCTTTATTTTTTTATAATGTTTTTTCTTTAAATAGTTTGAAGAAAACCAGGTATTTTAATACCGGATTTGTATTTTACAGTGTAAATATACAACTCGATATTATGCAAAATTGGTAGAAAAATATTCGATAAAATCACATTTTTAAAAAAATAATTTTTGAAGTTTTTTTAAATGGGGGTCGGGTCAGATCCAGCCCAGCCGTCGGGGCTCAGCCAAAACTGGCCTAGCCCAAAGCTAAGTTAATTAGTTTGGTTGCTGCAGCAATGAACAACGGGACAATTGATGCAAGGCAGGGATGGAGGATCACTTGAGGTGGTGAGGGTCTCAGTTGTGGTAAGGGTCTTGTGGTTCAGGAGGCGTCGACTAAGGTGATGGTGGTCAGAGTCGGCTGTGGAAGGAAGAAGAAAAAGTTGCAGAGGAAAGAGAAATGCTAGAAGGAGAAGAGAGAGAAGGTCATGGTGGCTGCTCTGCCACTGATGAGGAGCTGGGTTGATGGAAATTATGGTGGTAAAGCCGGCTGTGGAGGTGGAGGTCGGCGCTGATGTTACTGCTGCTATGGAGGAAAAGGGAGAAGCAATCAATGGAGAGGGAGAAGTGTGGTGGAGAGATTGGTTGTCCAGCTAGCGGTGATAGTGTTGGTGCTGGATGAAGGCATGGCTGAGAAGGAGAAAGGAGAGAGAGAGAGAGAGAGAGAGAGAGAGAGAGAGAGAGAGAGAGAGAGAGAGAGAGACGACATAAAAAGAAGAAAAACAAGGGAGGTGGTTAGTTTTTTTTTCTATTTTGGACCAGATTTTCTCCTCCCTCAGGCCATCAACTCTGCCTCTATTTATAGTCAGTGGAAGAGGGTAATCTCGTCTGCTCTGGGATAAAATTTCAGCCCTTGATTCTATTGGGAAGGATCCCAACCAATGGCTCAAAGTATGTATGGTACACTGTCAAATCTCCAGAAAAAGCTGCCTGAGTTGGCATGTTTAGGCCGGTGCTGGTGCTGATGGGTTGTCATTCAGATTGATCTATTCATATGGAACTATAGAGGAATAGCAGAAGATCATTTTCGTGCAAGTTTGGCTAAATTTGGTGGACGTTAGGTGCATTAAATGCACCTGAAAAGTAGGTAACTGGACCAGTTTTAACCGGGTAAAAGAAGAAGATAATGAATAGTGACCAGACGACACGTCGTCTGGTCCCCCCTTCTTTTCCTTTGTTAGTCAAAACGGCGTTGTTTTACGTTGAATTAGGGATTTTAACTATTTTGCTATTTAGTCCTCTGGATATCAATTTGTTTCAATTGAACCCCTAATTGACCCTACACTTTTGATTTAATGCAATTAGGCCCCTGTAGAACTTCAACTTCAGCCCTGTATTTACATGCCTTTTGCAATATGGGCCTTGGTCTTGGATTTTGTCAATTTAACCCCTAATTGACTATTAAACTTTCAATTTCTTCAATTTCACCCCCTGGTTTTTATCAAATTCACCCCTATAGTTTGACCCCTTTTATAGAAACGTCCTTGGCTGTCAATTTCTTTAATCTAACCCTTAAGGCATCGTGGTGAATATTCCACTTCAATTTAAATGTATCTATCTGGCAAATATAAGGAGACAAGAAAATCTTGTTTTTTATTAGTGGAAAATGGAATAGGAGTCGCTACCTAGTATTTTGGTCACTAGAAACCCCAACTAGTCTCAGATATCGGGTATGAAGACTGATTGCGTAAAGAAAAGGTATTATCACCCCAAATACATCTTACCTAAGGTAACCTGCATTGTTTGATTGTTTGCTAAAAGCTAAGGTGTTATTTAATTGTTGGTCCGTCTATGGTTCAAAAAAAGTCCTCCTCAATAAGGATGTTTTATCTTATCGGGTAAAATCCTAACCGTTCTAACATCTATAAAAAAAAAACTATATTTTTAATATCAAGAATATGTTTTACGTATAAATTCGTAATTCAGATACTAAAAGAAGACACAAATATTTTTTTAGAATTTTTGAAATATTGGCCTGGTTCTCATGGATTTAACAAACTTGTTATTAAAGCCAAAGTGCATGCTAAAACCTATTTTTGAATTTTTTTTTATATGTAAAAAACAATATGATTTTTTTTGTATGAAAATACGATGTGATGATTTTTTTCTTTATTTTTGAGAGACTTGGCCGTATGCATGAAAACTAAATATATTTTTTTTGTTTTATATTTTTTTGCAATGTTTTGATGAAAATCAGGTATTTTAATACCAAATTTATATCTTTACAGTATAAAAATATAAACCAATATTACACAAAATAGATAAAAAAATACATGATAAAATTATAAATTTTTTAGAAAAGATTTTTTGGAATTAATTTTTTTTCAAAAAAATTGAACAGTGGATTACTCTCCATTGTTCAGGTGAACAATGGAGACCACGGAAGAAGAAGAAGAAGAAGAAGAAGAAGAAAAGGAAGGCGAAGGAGGCTGACTTGCAGTGGAAGCTTAGCTGCGACGAGGAGGTTCTGCTGGTGGCTCAGTAGGCTTCGGTGGACGGAATGGTGGTCGGTGTCGGTTGCTGGTAAAGGAAGAAGAAAAGTTGCAGAGGAGAGAGGCTCGGCAGTGCGCTCACTATATGAGGTGTTCAGGCAGTTGGTTGTGATGGAGATGGAGGTGTTGAAGCCGGTGGTGACGATGTTGGCGGCTGAACGCAACGGTTGAGCGAGAGAGAAGGAGGTTCTGCTGGCAGCAGAAACCAGGTTAGAGAGGCTGGTTTTTTGGATGTCTTTGACCCAAATTTCTTCCTCTATGAGGCATGAAGATCAAATATATTTATAGACGATGGAAGAGAGATACCTTTTATCTTCTGGTGCAAAATCTCAGCCCTTGGTTCAACCCGAAAGCATCCCAACCATTGGCTCAAAGTAGCAATGATGAACTGTCAATTTATGCAGGAAATGTGGCTGGTTGGGCTGGCCACTTTGGGGCGGTGCCACCGCCTTTACAGCCTTTATAAGTCAGAACGGTTTATACTAGAGTGTATTCAGGTATTAGGGGATCATTTTTGTGCATGTTTCATCTAATTTAGGGAAGAAACGAGGCATCAAATGCCTTGGGAAGGAGGCCCCTCGGGCTGGCTCTCTGAGGAAGAAGATAAACAGTAACTTTCTACCAATTACGCTTTAGTCCTTCAATTTGTGATTTATCTCTAATTACACCCCTGATTGGCTTTAAACTTTTAATTTTGTTCAATTTCACCCTTGAAGAACTTCAATTCAACCCCAGATTCCAGCGCCTTTTTCCCTTTTGGTCCTTAGTTTTGGATTTATTCAATTAAGTCCCTAATTGGTTATCAAACTTCAATAATTATGCAAGTAAGCCTCTGATTTGACCAAATCAACTCTCAAAAATTCTAATTTAACCCCAGAACTTTAATTTCTTCCAATTAAAGCCCAAATTGACTTAAAAATCAAATTTTCTTGCAATCAAACCCTTCATAAATTCAATTAAACCTCCAATAAAATTTAATAGTCTATAAATATTTGTTTTTGGACTTTTCTTCTTCAAATTGAATTTTTTCTATCAACAGGACTCTTCATCTATAAGAGATATACTGTTAAATTTTAATATTTGAATTTTTTGAGCCTCCTCAATCAATTTCTAGCAATTTTCTGGACGCTCTGACATTTTCTTCTCACTGCTATTATTTTTTGGATTTTTTTCGTTTTTAGTTTGAATTTTTAGAAGAGAAAATGTGAATTTGAGAAATAGCCCAAAATAGGTTATGACAAATTTCACCGTTATAGTTTGGCCCCTTTTATAGAAACGTCATTAGCTGTCAATTTCTTCAATTTAATCCTTAATTGATCCAAAAGCTTTAATTTTCTTGTAATTTTACCCCTGATTTCAATCAATTAACTTGGTAAAAATTAAATTTGGTCTCTTAAAATTTCAATATTCTCAATTAAGCCCAAATTAGGCTCCCAAACTTAATTGTTCACCAATTAAGCCCTAAATAAAATTAATTTGACCCATTTTAATCATGATTAAGTTCTTGCACTTAATTAAATCCTTCAATTGGACCCAAATTAATTCTTAAACATAATTAAAATTTAATTTGGCCCATGATTAAATCAAATTGGCCCATTAAAAATTTAATTATGTCTTTGGACTTAATATTTATGCAAATTCATCTAATAATAATTTAATTTGACTGTCAATTTGCATTTTTTTCTCTATTTTTGAGCATAATAAGGTACAATAGGCCTTGAATTTCCTTCAAAAATTGTAGCTTAATTTTTTTATATTTTTGTAGTCCTCATTGATATATTTTTTTCACATTACCAGCTTTTTTTTATTTTTTTGATTTTCATCTTCAAAAAAAAAAGATTTTTGGGGAATAACCCAGAATTGGATTACAACATGGTATGCCAAGTGAAGTGTAGTAAAATGTACTTAATGAAAGATCAATTATTTTGGTGTTGATGGGTTCAGTTTTAACTTTTAAGAGAGAAGTTCGATGGTGGTGGTTTTGGTATTCAATGATGTAATTTTCATAAGAATTAATTCCATTAGTAATATGTAATAATCACCAATGTATTTACCAACAGTTATTAAATTAGTAATATGCATGATCACCAATAAATTTACTAACAGAATTATTGCCAATAAGTTTTTTTGTGTTTTTTTGTGTTTGACATGATAATTCCATATGTAAATTCATCTATGATTATATTACCGACAGATTAATCAATAAAATAAAAATTATACACGATATGTTATCCAACAACATGTTTTTATTTATAATTCCATCATTAATTTTGTTATTCATTCAAAGCACAGAAGGAATATTTCATCTGTGTTCTGCAATTTTATTTTAGTTTTTTAGAAATTGTCTTTTGTTTCTCCCTTTCTAGTCATCTTTTTTTTTTTTTTTTCCAAATGAGAGGGTATTTTAGGTTCACAGATGGACAATAGACTTCTACCCTAAGATTGATGGCGGGATTCACATCATGAAGTGTAGTACTAGTCTATCTAAAGTGATATTGTTTGACAGGTTGCTTTTGATTTTTACCATTATGATGGTATGTCTAATAATTTGATATTTGGGGTATTTTCCCACGGTGG
>Ga0325410_1000604_pt1 | contig 37824 bp, 32 predicted proteins | sample PopdelMetagenome_16_FD_206182 | JGI IMG/M metagenome (GOLD analysis project Ga0325410, IMG submission 206182) | Populus deltoides microbial communities from Bellville, Georgia, United States - Xylem-PdIQD-R3 | ecosystem: Host-associated > Plants > Phyllosphere > Stem > Wood/Secondary xylem...
AAAAAAAACAGCTCATCTTGTTGTAAATAGAAAGAAATTTAACATTAACAAACTAAAGTAAACGTAAAAAATTAATTAAAAAGAAAAAAAATCTAGGTTAACTCGTGAAACAAAAAAAAATTCTAGGTTAACTCATCAAACCATGTTAACCTATTAAACCCGGAATCCGTGTCATGAAAGTCTGATAACTGAATAAAAAAATTTAACATTAACAAAAAAAAAATTATTAAAAAAATAAAAAATTTTTAACATTAATAAAATAAAAAATTATTAAAAGAAAAAAACAAAAAAAAGCAAAAAAAAACCCTAAAAGTGTTAAAAAAATGAAAAAAACAGCTTATCTTTTTGTAAATAGAAAGAAATTTAACATTAACAAACTAAAGTAAACGTAAAAAAATTAATTAAAAAGAAAAAAAAAAATCTAGGTTAACTCGTCAAACCAAAAAAAATTCTAGGTTAACTTGTCAAACCATGTTAACCTATTAAACCCGGAATTCGTGTCATGAAAGTCTAATAACTGAATAAAAAATTTTTAACATTAACAAAATTTTTTATAAAAAAACTCTAAAATTATAAAAAAAACTAGCTCATCTTTTACTATGGACAGCATTATGCAGTCTACAGTAAAAAACTAAGTTCTTTTAGTTATATCTTAATATTATTTTATCTTTTTGTATTTTATAGTTGGGATTATAAACTTATACACAAGATACTTTTGTAATATTAAATAAGTTATTTTTTTTAGGATTAATTTTTTATTTTTAATATTAAATAATTTTTTGAGGAACTTACATGTGTTTTGTGAGAGGTTAATTACCCAAATTAATACTTTGATAGATTAATGCATTATTAAATTAACAATCCTTTGCTAGAGTGTGGTGATTTGAAATATTTTTTATTTAAAAATATATTAAAATAATTTTTTTTATTTTTAAAAAATTATTTTTGATATTAATATTTTAAAATAATATAAAAATATATATAAAAATTTTATTTAAACTTTTTTTTAAAAAAAATTTTAGGAATGAAACATGCTATAAATGGTTGTATCTGTAGCCTTTAGGTAATTTTAACCCTAGTGCTGCTGCTTCTTCTCTTTTTTCTTTTCTGGGGGGGTTTTTGTTTTCTATTCGGGATGGTTACTTGTTGAGGATGAAGAGAGCACAACTACAGAGAAGACGATCAGAATCAAAATCCAAATCTCACCCACCAGGCCCACTTGCCTAACAGCAACGCAATCTTTATAGTTTATTCCAAAATTTCTAATTTCTGTATCACTGTCGGCTCGGTTCATATATTTTGATTTTAGAGTTTCAATGGACGAAGTGATGACAGCTGCTGATGCATCGTCCAGATATCGATCAGCAACATCTCCACCCGCTAGTCTCCCCTCCAACATTCCTCTCCTTTCCGCCTTCCTAGCCTTTTCACTTGCCCAGTTCCTCAAGCTTTTCACCACCTGGTAATCTCTCTCACTCTCTCTTCATTGCATAAATGTATATCCTTTTCTTTTATACACATAGTTTACGTTTCTTGTTTGTTTTTTCGGTGGTAGGGCTAATGGGTTCTTAGTTATATGTGGTGTCGAGTCCATATATTGCTTTCGGTTAAGTGGTAAGAACGAAAGTGTTGCAAAGAATGTGGAATAGAGGGAAATAATTCATTTCAGCAGTAATTTTTTTTCCTGTTATTTCTGACACTGGTCTAATTTGTCTCTCACAAAACAGGCCTTGCTCGGAATTATTTGACTGTAATAAATTGTGTTTATTATTTCCTTAGTTCATGAACTGAAGAAGAGACAATTGAATGAAAACTACAAATCTTGGTTTAATGCAAGTGAAACTGAAAATACCAAAATTCATACCTGAAGAAGTTATCATTCACAAAAATTAATAATTTTAATATGTCTTTTCTGTAATCAAGTAATTGACAAATTGCGAGCACTGTTGTGCGAATTATGTGCACAGAGCTTGTTTTTGTTTTTCCATGAATATATTTGTCATGATTGACTCCATTTCAATGTGTCCTCGAAACAATCTTTTGCAAAATTGTAGACAACCTTGCTCATTTCTGTACCATTTATCCCCCCCAATATATCATCTTTGTTGGCAGGTTCAAGGAGAAGAGATGGGATGCTAGAAGGATGCTTGGGTCAGGTGGAATGCCCTCATCCCATTCAGCAACCGTGACTGCTCTAGCAACTGCTATTGGTCTGCAAGAAGGAACTGGAGCACCAGCATTTGCTGTTGCATTGGTTTTGGCATGCGTTGTATGTATTTTGTAAACAGGTCTTGTACATTCTTTTTGGTTGACATGCATGGTCTTGCTTAAGTTCACGATTACTGTTGAAAACTTCATGAATGAGAAATGTTTGTAAAGATGAATTAGGCATATATGTTAGGTTTTAAGGTTAATTATGCCTTCGGAAGTTATCAAGCCAGACTGAATTTTTGCCTTCATTGTACTTTCATGCACTTTCTATCTAAGTGCATTCTTACTATGAAGAGAATTCTCTGCATACATTCATGCCACAGGGCAGTATCCATAAATTAATTTAGAGTCAACATTATCGGATTGCATAATCTTTTTTCTCAGGTTATGTATGATGCAACTGGTGTTAGACTTCATGCTGGTCGCCAAGCTGAGGTAAAGCTGTTTGTTGCTGTCAATATATTTTGTTGTGTACATGTTAGACTTCATGCTGGTCGCCATTCTAATTGTGCTTCTGGTTTTGAAACTTGTACTAAGCGGGATGTGGAACCACCACAAGAACACAAACCAAGAGAACCATTTCTTTGAGAAAAAGCCAATATCTGATTATAATTATTCATAAGGTCAACTGAATGCCTAGGTAGGGTAGGTAGGGTACATGTATAAGGCACCAAACAAAAAAAAAATAGGAAAAGGAAACATAATAAATAAGAAATAAACTAGATTCATAATTTAACTACTAAGTAATAATATTAATAATCATACATGATACTAGGAATCTAGAATCATCATATAGCATTAAAATTCCTAATAAGCATTATTTATTCCCACTGTTCATCTTTCTTCTTTTGCCTTCAGCATGCTTTTCCCTGCTAGAATTCACATAATACTTGTTCAGTATGGCCAATCGAGGTTTGGATCATGCTCAAATTAGGTCTAGAAGTTGTTGTTTGGGAATTTACTTTATTTTTCTTCTTATTTTTATAATATTCCCTAGTTAGGTTTCAAAATTTTATTCGATTTGGTTTTCATTAGTCAGGTCCGTTTAGTTAATACTTAACAATTCTGTATGTTATTTTTCGTAGTTGTATTTTTTTTTTAAATCAAAGCAATGTGATCTTGAGTGCCTTTTTTCCATAAGTTACGGCTCAAGAAGTCTTTTTTGTCCCTTGCGTTTTGCTATCAAATTGGACGATCTGCTCACGTAGAACAATGGAAACTAAAACACACATTTGTTATAAGCAAGCCTGATATCTCTTTTATTTTGATAAAGGAATGGTTGAACCTGACGCAACAATAAGAAAGAAATCAGGATTTCTCAAGTTTTAAAATTAGATTAAATTGTAGATAATTTGATAATTTTAAATGTCTAGAATTTACATAAAAGTTGATGCAATATCAAATAAATAATTACATTATTAGCCTTTTGATTTTAGAAAATGTTTGTATCATGCACAGATGCAATAACAAATAAAAGATAGTTTGGCTTGTTTTATTGTTGTGATCTCTATCTCTATGATGTTGGTTTGCGCTTGTGCTATGCAATAACAACCATTATGTTTTCTATTCTAATTTGTATGGTTCATTTATTGCAGTTACTAAATCAAATTGTCTGTGAGCTACCTCCGGAACACCCTGTCTCCAATGTTAGACCCCTACGGGATTCACTTGGTCACACTCCACTCCAGGTCTGTTGTTGATCTACATGTATGCATATGAAGTGATGGTTGCCATTGATTTTTCAGTGTGCACAGGATGACTAAATGGTTTTGTTTTAGCGGTCAAAATCTTTCCTTCAATAACTGAATTGAGACTTATACTGTAAAGGATTGTTTTTGTGTGAGAAAGCAATGATGAACCCCTAATGGGCATGCTGCATTTAATGGTCTCGATGCTAACTCTTCCAGTGTCTATGGAGTCATCAAATGCACCTAACCATTTTAGCAATCATGTCCTACATAGAGAAACAAATGACTTGGTTTTGCTTGTAGAATGATCTTCATTGTCCCTTCTTGCATGTTTATTCTATTGGAACCAGCCCATCTTGACCTGTTCTTTTCTGTTGCAGGTTGTTGCGGGTGCAGTGTTGGGGTGTATTATAGCATTCCTCATGAGAAGTTCTAGCTAGGTGATGATATAGCTAAAGGTGATTCTTTAACCTAGTCAGTGGAGATTTATAGGCTCTCAAATCATTGGAAGCATTTGTGCTCTGGAAAAAGGAATTGAGCTTGACGAGACCTTTCAAGTGAGTTCTAGTTGTTGTAATTGTTGTTTAGGCTTTACGGACGTGACAGAATGATGTATAGATAAATTACAGTGATAACCTTCACACAATTTAGTTACAGTGATTAGTTCCCTTTGATGTTCCTTTTGTTTTTTCCCCTCGAAAATTTCAAAAAACCTAGAATAAGCTGTACCCTAATGCTCAAGAAAGTTTGTAAAGTTGACAGTGCCTACTTGATGTTTGTCAACTCAGTGTAGAGTTTTTCAGGTTCAGCGTGCCATGCGTTTGTCTGATCTAATAGTAGAAATTGCTGCATTGCCTCTGGTTAAATTTGATCAGTGATTGAGTGTTACATTCGTGGGATGAGGATTTGTAAATTAGTAGTGAGGTCCGAAGGATGACATTTGTGCTTCACTGTTTCAGTGTTTTGTAGACGTCGAAGCCTTGGTGCTTTACTTGGTGGCCGTGTAGTTGCGCTCATTAAACCATCAAACGGTTGTGTTATATATTTTCCCAAGAAATAATTTTGGTTTATTGGCGTTTGTTTTGCATATAGTATTTTATTAAATCTTTTTCTTATTTTTTTTATGTTTATTTAGTGTAAAATATGTTTTTTTTAAATTAATTAACTTGTAATATTTCGTGTCAATTTATATAAATTTAGTTTATTTATTGAAAATGTTTTCTAACCTGGTAAGTCTTGTAAATTTTTTTATGGATGGTTGTTTACTTATCCTGTCATGCAATATTTTAATCATTGCTGCACCACCAGCATCTAATTTAATGTTTATATTAAAATAAACTTTTAAACAACCCAAAAGACCTTAAAAGTGTTTTGGACAAATGGAATCTCTATCCATTTATGTAAAGTAAAAAGAAAGAAATTAAAGATAATTTTATTTCAAAAAAAATTGACTGAAATTTGCACAATTTATTTATTTTGATCGAATGGAATGAAACATTGTACTACAAGCTTTCATTTAAAATATATATGCTTTTTTGTTGAACATAAAACAATAAAAATCTCTTTGATTACATATCAAAGCATTTTAAGGTCTTTTGGGATGTATAAAAGTTTATTTTAATATAAAGATTGAATTAACATTAATTTACACTTATTATTTTTCATTTGAGTCATGTCTATATATAAAATCTAAAAGTTTATGTGTCCTTGCAACTAATAAAAAGAACTTAGCCTTACATGTTTATTGAGAGATTAATCAAAAGAAAAGATGAATACATGATTTCAGGTATAGGAGGAAAGGGTGAGTTTTTCTTCTCTTTATGGCTATCCTCCATTCCTTTCTCTCTTTTCTTTTTATTTGATAGGAAACCCTAATCTCTTTTTCTTATAAAATAATCCTTTTCAAAGTAGACAATTTATATTTAAATAGTGATGCAAATCAGGAGAAGGCTTCCCTATAGTTCCATGATCAATGACTCCATAAACATTGGAGCTGTTATGATATACAAAGGATTTTTAGGTAGCTTATGTATTTGTTGCAATTCTATTTCTTTTCTGTTTATTGCTTTCCTAGTTGGAGTTGGAGATTGTATGAGGATTGATATTTAAGGTAGGATGAAAATAATGAAGGCGGTCTATTTAATTCCAACGTTACAGAGGGATTCTGTGTTTGCCCTGCTCTTGGATTCAGCGTGAGGTTGATCTGAGAGGCTTGGCACCAATTTTAGTATCAAAGCCTGGTTCCTGGTTCCTTCATTACAGTGTTTCACGTTCCATGTCTGTAACCCGCAGTGGTACTTTGTACGCCATGGCAACCAACCAAAATCCAAACAACCTAAATCCAAACGACCAAAACCCAAACACCCAAGATACAGACCAGCCCCAGTTACAGCACCATACTGATCAAATCACCACAGTATTGGAGCAACTTACTCATCAATTGGATGTCATGGATGATCGTTATGTTCGAGAGGAGAATGGACCCTTCAATCGAAGAGGGCGTAGAGCAGTTTGTGGAGAGGGACTGGACAAAAGTGATGGAGATGCTTATGAAGAAGAAGAATTTCCCAGGAGTTTGAGGATCATGAGCCTCGAGTCCGACGTCATAGGCAAAACTTTCACCAAGGTCATGCGGGTCATGGCACATGTTATCAACATCTTGATGAACTGACCAAAATAATGAAGGTTGATGTGCCAGATTTTTTGGAAAATTAGAGCCCAACACTTTTGAGGATTGGTTAATGGCTATCGAGGATTATTTTGATTGGTTTGCTATTTCGAAGGATATGAAGCTTTGTTATGTTTGGATGAAATTGAAGGGGCATGCACGATCGTGGTGGGGAAGTGTGGAAGAACAATTGCGTCGTACACGAAGACCAACAGTTTCTAATTGGGAAGAAAAGAAAGAGCAACTAAAGGAAAAATATTTGCCCATTGATTATGAGCAAATGATGTTTGAGGAGATGTTGCAACTCAGGTAAGGGTTATTGAGTGTTGATCAATTTACAGATCACTTCCATGAGTTGACTATCCGTAGCAAGATTGTGGAGACCGAGCAACAAACTTTAGCTCGATACCGTACCGAACTATGCAGCGAGCTACGTTAAGAAATATGGACTGCATGGGCATATCAATTGGCACTCCGTATTGAGAAATAAATAGGGCCTTCAGTTTAGGGGAAAATAACGTCGTGGGATTCAAGGTCGGAACGTGTCCTAACATCTTCATTCCAAAGGCCTCCATTGCTAAAAGATCAACCTAGAGGCGGGGTATGTGGAGACCAAAAAGGAAAAGCCAAAGCTTTTAGAAAAGGGCTACTACAATGTTATAAGTGTAAAAAGGCTCCAGACACTATGTTGTAGTGTGTCCTACAAGAGATAAAAAAAACTAGTATTTATATGTGAAAAGGAATTGTTAGTAGTGGATGCTGTTGAAGACACGGATGGGGAAGAGACTGATGGGAGTAGTCACAGTGAAGAAGAGCACTTGGGTGCGTCAAACTTACTTAACTACATGATCCATCGAGTGTTGACAGGAACTAAGAAAGAACTTCCAGGCTAATCCCGAGTGGTTGCTCACCAATATTTTTCACATTTGCATGGAACATAACGGTTGGGCTTTGAATATCATTATTGATAATGGGAGCGACATGAATGTGGTCTCCGAAACTGCCATTCAGCATTTGGGGTTGAAAACTAAGAAATATCCCACTCTTTACTGGATTAGCTGGGTTAATGAATGTAATGTCCCACATTTTCATATGTTTTTATAGTTACTTTCCTATGATTTGGTACGTAAAAATACGAGTAATTTTTTTTCCCAGTTCTCATATAAAAGTTTACTAAAATTTCCACTAAAATTTCGGCAGAGTCTCCCCTATACCAGAAGGTCCCAAGTTATCGACACATATCTTGTTTACACTTCTAATATCTTACATCTCATCCCAATCATCCTAGGTCTCAATTCCACAAACATAATCATCATCATCATCATCATCACAACCACAACATATATAACATGCATTGAACAACAAATATCATTATAGGGGAATAAATGAGAAAAACACGCATACATGAAACATGATTATATGAATTTCAGAATTAAGTTTATCTATTCAAGTTTAAAAATCAATTATAAAAATTAAGTCATATAAAAGTTGTAATATTACAACATACAAGGGTATACTCCCTAGGGGCTACAAAAAAGCGAACATAAGCTAGGATCTACTTCTGTCGTGTATGTAATGGTCCAAGAACAAAAAAAATACATGTTATTGAAACATGAAAATCACAATAATATGGCAACACAAATATCCAACAATTTAAAAAGACATCATGCATTCATATTTTATTCACTTCTTCCTTCTGGTTTTCATTGGAAACTCTTTCTCTTTCAATTATTAAAAATTGTTTCCTCTTCCATTATCAACCTCCATTCAAGATTTCATAAGACCAACCATGATCATTTCCGCTTAACACATTATCGATACCAATTTCACCGGTATCTTCATCACCTTATAGGAGTCGATGCAATGTGATCCCCTTACCCGGGATCCTACATACACTAAGTGTATGCTAGCCAACACATGGTGATTCCCTTACCCGGGATCCGAACATACACTAAGTGTATGCTATTCGAAACACATATTACACTTCTCATATTTTCTTTATTAGTGGCACTCCCATCACTTGGCAATGCACACAAGGGTAGTTTACCTTGAACACACACATACATTCAGAATAGTATCCGAAATAACATTATTATACCAACTTCCATCTTTCATATAATATCCAACATTGCAAATTCACATCTCACATTATTAACATATTAAATTCTTGAATTTAACTAAAAAGCTACCTACCTGCAGTAGAAGCTCTACTCGTGCTCCCCTGCTGCTGCTATTGCACCACACCGGTGGTCCCTCCTGCAATCACAGGCTCATCTCATAAATTTTTCTCATTCAATGATAGGTTTTATAATAATCATATCAACAACTAATAAATCTTTCTTTCAATCATTTCTTTCTTTATGTTTTATGTTTTTTCTCATTTCACCTATTTATGTTGTCATCCTTTATCCAACCATAGTTATCATTCATTTTTTTTTATATTTGAACTGTTACTGTTTAAATATCGAACTGTTACTGTCTAGACCTTTGACTATTATTGTCTAATCGTTACTGTTTAGACATTGAACTATTACTGTCTTAAACAATTACTATTTAGACATTGAACTGTTACTCTCCAACCATTACTATTTAGACACTGGACTGTTACTGTCTGAACTCTCCTAAGATTTTAACTATATCCAGAGTTCTAGAACTCCGTTTCAAGGGAGATTGGTCTCGTTAGAAAACTAAGACACGAGGCTACAAGTTCTCTGAGGGAAGGAGAACCCAGTTCTGCCCCTAAGATAGTCAAAATTGCTCATCCACTAATCAGTCATACTGCCTTACAGAGTCAGTCATGACCCAGTCTCGGTTGGTGACCCACAACTGGAGTTCTACAACTTCAAATTGAGTAAGACCAATTTCCTTAGTTAGCTAACATCAAAAACTACAATTACTATGAGGAACCTGATCCTAATTCCCTCATCCTCCTACTCGAATTCTCTCTAAAATTCAGGTGATGAATCTGTCTAAATTCATCAACTTTTTCCATTTACACACAACATCTACAATTTAACTTTTTCTCTTTTATCTCAACCCCTAGCCATATCACATACCATATTAGAGTGTCAAAAATATCTTTTTAAGAGCCAATTTATCTTATTTATTTCAATCTTCCCTCTTAACGTCAAAATAAAATGTTCTTATCGATTTTACAAACTTCCCGAACAATATTTTTCTAAACACAATCCTTGACATTCCAACATGCATTGTTTTTTGTCATTTTCACACAATTAAACACACGTCATCAAGCTAGATATGTCAAATTAAATATCCTCCCCCTTTGATGCATAATTGACCGAAAGCTTGGCCTTAAGGAACCAAGAGTTCCCTCATTCTTTTCATGCTAATTTCATTTAATTCACACACACATTCACATAAAGAAAACAACCTATTACAATAAATTCATTAAGGAAAACTATAATTTCTCCCTTTTCCTCTTTTCTCTTCATATGGTCGGCTAACTTTCCTTACCCCTACTCATATGGCCAGCTTTTTATATCAATCCGAGTTGTTCTTAGAAATTAGGATAACAAGCACAATAACCTTATACATTTTTATTTTTGATTTTGGAGAGGTATTTACCCCCCCTAAACATACACTTTTAGGGCTGTCATAGCAACCCCAAAGTCTCTCAAAAATTAAGTCTCTCTAATGCTCCATTCTTTTTAATTTTAGGGCTGTTTCAGTTCACACAACCAAATTTGACAACAGTTTCAATCAACCTTAATTAACAAATGAATAATATTTTGAAAAATCCATACGATCAAGTTATAATGCATTATTATGAGTATAACATATTCAAATATCAACTTTATCAAATGGTGAAATTTTCAGAAACATGGGTTTAACCGAACTGACCTCAAACTTACAGACCTACTGTGCAAGAAGCACACCTTCTATACCAAGTGTTTGTTTTGGATCTCCACCATTCAGAATCTAGATAGCATCAGGAAGAACAACATATCTAAATTATAGCTCGATCCAATGGTGGCCGAAGGAGGAAATAGTCAGCGACGAAGATTGTCCAAAGTGTATTTTCCCAGAAATTTACCTCTCGCAATTCTTTTAAACAGGAAATGATATAAAAGATCCATCCAGTGAAAATTTACATGACATGGAGGAGAACAACATATCCACATATCATTCAGATCCAACGGTGGAAGATGGAGTTATAGCTGTCGGACTTTCTGCCATCAATATGTCTTCTCTCTAGCCTCTCTCTAAACTCTCTCTTACTCTTCCAAGTCACTCTAAGAGAGAAAATAAAATGATATTTTAGTGCTATCATCTTAATTGCACATTTATTCCCACCCCTTTTTATCATTTGTATATGAACTCCTAACCTTCTGTTATTTGAATATTGATCTGTCTTGGTCTTACATATTCATTTTGTCCCACAAATGTTTTTGTTTTCAACAATTGAGTACTATATTCACTTTTCATTTCATTAATTTCACTATTTTTTAATCTTGATTGAGGTTTCTTTAATTTAATTTAACCCATTTTACTATTGGTTAAATTTCTCATATTTTAATAACCCAGAAAAATTATAACTGGGGTTTACAATGAAGCCAACACAGTTCTAGTGAGATAACGTTGCTTGGTTAAATTTTCATTGGGAAAAAAAATATATGGATGAAGCCTGATGTGATGTAATTCTTGTGACTGTTTGCCATATGCTATTGGGACATCTGTGGCTCTATGACCAAAGGGTTCTCTATGATGGGTATGCTAATACTTATTCTTTTAATTTCAAAGGTAAGAAATTTGTTTTGGATCCTCTACAAATTTCAGAATTTGATACAAAAAAGGAGCTTGTCTCAGTTTTGGTAATGCGACAACTCTCTCTAGTTATGTATGCATTAGGATAATATGGTGCTACTAGTAGCGAGACGTGAAGTGAAGCAGGAGGATGGCAATGTTCCAGTAGAGTTCTCGGTAATGTTGGAAGAGTTTTGGGATATCATGTCGGATGAGATTCCGAATCAACTACCTCCAATAAGGGAGGTTCAACATGCCATTGATATGATCCCTGGCTCAACATTGCCTAATTTACCACACTACCGCATAAGCCCAACAGAGAATGAAGAGCTTAGCCAACAAATTCAACAATCATTGGACAAAGGGTTCATTTGAGAAAGTCTCAGCCCTTGTGCTGTTCTGACACACCAAAGAAGGATGGTGGCTGTAGGATGTGCATCGATAGTCGAGCAATTAATAACTAAAATATGAAGTACCGATTTCCCATTCCTCGTCTTGATGATATGCTGGATTTGTTATGTGGTTCCTCTATTTTCACTAAGATCGACCTTCAAAGTGACTACCACCAAATTCGTATCCGGTTGGGTGACGAGTGGAAGACGACTTTCAAGATGAAAGATGGTTTATTTGAGTGGCTAGTCATGCCCTTCGGATTAACCAACACGCCAAGCATTTTCATGAGTGTTATGACGCAAGTTCTCAAACCATTCTCGGGGAAAGTTTGTCGTTGTTTATTTTGATGATATCTTAATTTTTAGTCAAAGTGTGGAGGAGCATTTGAGCCATGTCGAGTAGGTACTAAAGGTCTTGAGAGCTGAATAGGTCTATATTAATAAAGGCATGTGCTTATTTATGAGGAAAAGTGCCAAGTTTCTAGATTTCATAATTTTTAATCAAGATGTTGAGGCTGATCCCGCAAAGGTGCTGGCTGTCAAGCAATGGCCAATGCCCTAGAATGTTTCTGAAGTTAGAAGCTTTCACAGTTTGACCACGTTCTATCAGCGATTTATTCGCAGTTTCAGCACAATAATGGCCCCAATCACTGAGTGCTTGAAAGAAAAAAAAATTCTCATGGAGTGCTGCAGCTGCCAAGGCATTCAAAAAAATTAAAGAAAAGATGGGGCAAACACCAGTGCTCAAGTTGCCAGATTTCTCTAAATTTTTTGAAGTGGTTTGGATGCTTCGCATGTGGGAATTGTTGGTGTTCTGAGTCAGGAGGGTCATCCCATTGCTTTTTATAGTGAGAAGCTTAATGACACTCGCCGACAATACTCGGTATATGATATGGAATTCGATGCTTTAATTCGAAATCTCAAGCATTGACAACCTTACTTGATCCATAAATAGTTTATCCTTTTTACAGACCACGATTCTCTGAAGCATTTAAATTCCTGAAGTAAACTGAATGCACGACATGCTCGTTGGATGGACTATGTGCAGCAATTCGAATTTGTTCTTAGATATAAGTTAGGGACTAAAAATAAGGTGGTTGATGCCTTAAGCAGAAGACCACACTTGTTACATATGTTTTCAGCTAATGTTGTAGGTTTTGATAGTCTAAAAACACAATATGCTAACGATGAGGACTTCGACAATGTATGGAATGATATCTCCACCCATGGGAGCACATCTGGTAATGAGTATTTGTTGTGCGATGGATTTCTATTCTACAAATCATGTCTATGTGTTCCAGATGGTTCTTTTTAGTAGTTTCTAATTATGGAACTCCATAGTGGGGGCTTAGCTGGGCACTTTGGTCATGATAAGACCTTTGCTATTGTTGCTGATCGATTCTATTGGCCTTGAATGTGAAGTACGTGTATACATTGGTTTATCGGTGTTGGATTTTCCAATTAAATAAAGGAACCAAGCAACAAGCGGGGCTCTATATGCCATTTTTCCATTCCAGACAAACCATGAAATCATATTAGCATGGACTTTGTTCTTGGGTTGCCAAAAACTTTTCAGCAACATGATTCAATTATGGTGGTGGTTGATCATTTTTCCAAGATGTCCCATTTATTCCATGCCACAAAACTTACGATGCGTCAAAAGTTGCTGCATTATTTCTGCAAGAGGTCGTTCGCTTGCATGGTATTTCAGTTTCGATTGTGTCTAATAGGGGCGTCAAATTTATGGTTAATTTATCGTTGTTTTGGGCTTAAAAAGTCAGGTTATTATAGTTGGTATTAAAGCTCTTGGCCTGGATCTTAAGGATCATTGATAATTATGTTGTCGTGATAAATTTCAGGATGGTGCGCACTCAACAAGGGACATGAACTGAGCCGCCTTCCTTATAAAGAAAGGTAGGAGCCAAGGTGCCCAAGGTTGGCAAGATGAAGATCCCTTGGACGATACGACATCTCATGCTCTGGTAATACCACCCGAAACCTTACAGGGGGGAGCCGTGGTAGCGGTGGAAGGCCGGAGGCCTAACCAGACAGAGGAAGTACCCCTAGTTATAGCAGAGCAACAAGAAAGATTAGAAGCACAATTGTCAACTATTCCAACTAGTGTGCCCTCGTAGTATATAGACACATGACTCCTTGTACAAATTGTTAAAGCAGTGATGAAGGGCATGGTTGGCTCGGCGACACAAACAACTTTCGCCATGCAGATTCTACAGGCAGCCCCTGTGATTGGCATGACCACAAACAACGTGGTGCTATTAGTCAAGAGTATGAGGGAAATGGATTGTGAACCATATATAGGGGAACAATATGCTGAGATGGCTGGGAGATGGTTTATGAAGGTAGAAAAGACCATGATTCAAATAAGCATACCCAAGGGTCTGAGGGTAAATTGTGCAACCTAGTTATTGTCTGATAGGGCCATGACATGGTGGGAAACAGTTCAACTGAGGCGTGCACCTGAGACACTGACTTGGAGTGACTTCAAGACAGAGTTTGAGAATCAGTTTTATTCCAGGTACCATTGCAAGGTGAAAGAACAAGAGTTATTGGCATTAAGATAGGGTGATATATCGGTATTGGAGTATGAAAGGAGGTTCTATGATCTCTCATTATTCACCCCCACTATGTGCCGATAGTGGAACATATGATTGAGAAATTGAGAGATAGTTTGTGACAAGATTTAAGACAAGGATTGATCGCCTTATGATTTAAATCCGTGAGGGAGTTGGTTAAGGCTGCACAAGCTCTAGAGGCTTGTATTGGAGAAAGCCAACAGGGACATCAAGGTATAAGCAAAAAGAGAGATAGGGACTATTTCAGTGGCAGACCACCACTTTCGAAGAAAGGTAAAAGTGGAGTGTTTGAGCAGTACAGGAAAAGGGGAAGTTCAATGGTATCGCCCCACCAACAGTCAGGTGGGAGAATGATGGTTGGACAGTCGTACTTAAGGGGAAACTCTTCAACTGGGACCAGTGACCGTAAGGATGTTGGCTATCCTTTTTATGTAAAATATAGACAAAAGCACCCCAGGACTGCTTAGTTTCCCCAGGGCGATGCTTTGTGTGCAGGGGAAAAGGTCATAGGTGGAGGAACTTCCTATATCTGGGGCAAAGGTGTCATTATTGTGGTGTAAGAGGTCATTATAAAAAGGACTACCCCAACAGGAATACTGGACAGGTATAGAGCTATAGGCAGCCGAGTCAGAGCCACTGATTAGTACTTAAAAGTGTATTTTTATCAAGGTTTTATATCATCATTTTGCACTTGAAGTATCAATAACTCCTTAACTAGAGCATGTTTTATAATAATATGTCTAATAATATAAGATACCTTTAATTTATGATAAATGTTCATCTTAAATGCTGGCCTATCACATAAATCAAAGGATTGATTGATGAGTTTAATTACTGAAATTGAGAACGCAAAGAGAGGGTTAAGCTTAAAAAAGAGATGCTGGTTTAGTCCAAACTGGAACACCATTCGGTTATTGGATCATAACTGGAGCTGTAGAACTTGAATTTAGGTCTGGTTTATATGTATGGAAAGCTAAGACATAGGCCTAAAACTTTCATAAAGAGTCTAAGATTCAAGAGGACTGTTTTCAAGTTCAAAATATAGCAACAACAGAGACGTCAGAATCTGTCCTACAACCCAGATACTATTCAGTGTTCAGCCCATATCTTGAGTTATAGAAGTTCAAATACATTAATTTTTTCTTTATTGGAAAGCTGAGACAATTTCCTAGAACCATCTGTTCAAATCCCGATGTTAGCAATGATGTTTTTGGCAGACAAGAAGATAAACATTGTTACCAAGTCAAGAGGTGGCCACCCACTCAACAATTAGTCATCAAATCAATAGTTCTGAATTTTGGCCTATAAAAGGAGGCATTTGCCATGCATTTAGACATCTTGGTTTTCAGATCAAGATCATATTCTTGCTTTCTTTCTTTATATTTTTGTAATGCTTAAGTTTTGCTTTCATTAATCTCTTATTTATGCCTTTCATTTCCTTTACTATACTTATATAATCATGTTCTCCTTTTATTTATTTATGTTTCTCTTCTTCATTATGTTTAGCTAAGTTTATTATGTCAAGGTGAAAAGGTTTCATTAATGGTGTTAGGATAAGTATAATATAAACTCAATATGGACTTCAATGATTATATCCTTAACAACTTGCTATTAACATGTCTTATCATTTTTATCTTATTAATTCTTAATACTTTACTTGTTAAATGATTAATCTAGATTTGTGTTGTATAACACTTGGTATAACAAATGCTTGACACTTTTATAGCCAACCGTATGGTATAACCTACACTTGTGCTATGAAAGGAACTTGATTTGTTGTTAACATAAGTTAGCATCATGAATTCCTGACAATATTTAAAAGTTTGGTGTTACTTGAATAAGTAATTAATATGATCATGTTAATAATTTATAATAAGCATTAATGACAAATCATCCGATTGGAACATCCTTTGTGTGTGGTTTCCAGTTGAGTAATAAAAGGAGTTTATATTATACTTACTTGAAATGCTATTAGTGGATCCTCTAATGTTGACAACTGTTTTTATCATTGTTTAATCTTCACATTAATCTTACATCTCTAAATTCTCTTTAACTCATTATTATTATTATTATTATTATAGTTAACCTCCCTGTGGTTCGACCCCGGTCTTGCCTGGTTATTTATTAGTGCGACACTCCTGCACTTGGGAGAAGACATCAATCTTTTGGTCGTGTCAGCTACCAACAGTCAGTCACCGTGAATAGGCCAGTGTGATCTTCTCATTCAGGAGCAAACTCCAGTCGAGGGAGATCGAGGGCACAAAATGATCGGACCCCGAGGAGGGTCTTCCACTTGACACAAGAGGAGGTTAAGGCTGCATCAGATGTGGTGGCAGGTACACTACTAATGAATAATTTTAATGTGCATGTGTTGTTTGATCTGGGTGCCACCCCCACTCATTCATTACTAGGAGAATTTTCACTAAATTGAGAAAGGGAGTAGAAGTAGTAGAGAAGGGGTTCGTGATTGGAACTCTAATGGAAAACATGGTTGAAACAAATATTGTGTATGTGGATGTGGGGGTTATATACTTGATTCCCTTAGAGTTGCATGATTTTGACATAATCCTAGGCATGAATTGGTTGAGTAAATACAAGGCTCTAATAGATTGTTATACTAAAATTGTTACATTCCAAACCCCTAAGGGCGAGAGGATGATTTTTTAGGGAGAGAGAATTCTCAAATCAATCGCCTTAATATCGATTGTAATAGCCCAAAGACTTTTAAGAAAGGGATGTATGAGATACCTTGCATACATCTTAAACTCTAATGATGAAGGTCCATGATTGAAGGATATTCCTGTGGTCAAGGAATTCCAGATATGTTTCCCGAAGAACTACCAGGATTGCCCCTAGAGCGAGAGGTAGAGATGTCTATAGACACTTTACCTGGAGTCCCACCTATAGCCTAACAACCATACCAGATGGCTCCGACAGAATTGAATGAGTTAAAGACTCAACCATAGGAGTTGTTAGACAAAGTGATGCGATCCAACCATCAAAGGATCCATTGGAGGTTCTAGTTGGTCCAGTTACTAGGCTTAGGGCTAAGAAGTTCAAAGAAGCTTTCAATGGACTTCTTCAAGATACATGGGCTAGGTGGACTTCAAGAGGATTTGTAATAATAAAGAGCAAGCCTTAATTTATCTAATTCATGTTCAAGAGGGGCTTGCTAAGACCATTATATAAGGATTGGGAGAAGAAGACTAGATTCGGATAGTTTGACCTTTCGTTACTCTTTTGGTCATAACTGAATCTACAGTTCTAATTTTGATGTGATCCTAGTTAAGCGGGAAACTAGACTTCCATACTTTTCCAACGATATATGGCATGCCTTTTAATCCATTAAGACGAGAGAGAACCATCCATTTTAAGTTGGGCCTTGCTGCTGTCAGACAAAATACGGAAACAACGAACTTGTCTTATTTAATTAGTTGGGCTATCAAACTTTATTTATTTTGAGAGGAGACAACTTTTTTGGGTTTTAGACTTGTTTATTTTGTTTATTTTAATTAGTTTGGGCTAGTTTTAGCTTGGGTTGATTATTATTTAAATTGAGTTTATATGAGACCCATTAGGGAAACTAGGGTTTTGGTTTGGAGTTTAAATACTCTTTAGGAATAATTTTAGGTCAGATTTTTGATAATATTTTCAGCATTGTAGCCAACTTTTGGTTACTCAATCTTGGTTCTTGATTGAACTTTCAACTTTTCAAAGAATTGACCATTCTTTGTTGTGAATTTATACTTCATTTGCTCGTCTCCAGGTGTAGGCGTTGTGATCGAGTTGGTTTATAGTCTTGTTGCCTTGGAGCAAGTCTTCCATTGTGATAAGCTCATTCAAATCTCAATAAACTTGGGTTAGATTGATCCTGGGGTTGCGAATACCATTAAATTCCGCTAGGGTTCGCATCAGTTGATATCAGAGCTGATCTAATCACATGTTATATCCTTCAATTTGATTCTTTATTGTTTATTGTTTGATTCTTGATACATTCAGCCACCTATATATATATATATATATATATAAAGGAGCTTTGATCTTGAAATCTTGGTTGCTGCCACACAAAAAAAAGAAAAGCAAAAAAAATCACTTTTTTTTAGTTTTGGCTGAATACATGCTTGAGAAAACCTTGATCATTGGGAAATTGGTTAGTCCTGATTCATGAATCTTTTAGTAGTCTTGTTTGTGTTTCTTGAAAATTTGGGTAGTTTAGTTGAATTTTTTTTTCCTGAAATTTTCTTGAATTAAATCCTTAGTTCTTGATAATTCATAATTGTTTAGCTCTTTTCTGATTATTTTTTATTTCGTGTCTTCAAATCGTCATATTATTCGTACAAATTTGCATTGCTATTCGTGAATTTGTCATCGAGTTTTGTTTTGTTAGTTTCATAATTTCTTGCTTCTGGAGTCTATCAAATTTATAAATTTATTGCATAGTTGGTTGCTCTTTCTAAATTGTTGCTAAGTGATTTCAAGAACTAAAGAAAGGCAATTTGAGTGGAAAAAGGCATAGGGAGCATATTTGAGTGAAAAGCCTATAAATTTGTGTGAAACACGAGTGTGTGAGGTGTTGTTTTTATTGCTAACGATTTTCGTGCAGGTTTTAAAAAAAATAATGTCTTCTAACAGTGTGCCACAGAAGAATGGTGAAATCCCAGAAGATGGGCTTTCGAGAATACAACAACAAATGGAATTTATGTTGGTGAGCTGATGATTAGGATTGAAAAATTAGAGACTAGGTTTGATGGAGGGCGTAGTAAAAGGGGTAGAGAAGCTAGGAAGGAGGAGAGTGTTGCTGGAAACTCTGCAGCTGAAGCCGAGGATGATCTTAACTGTGGTGGTGGGTTCCGTACACATAGGGGAGAGAGTTATGAGAATCGATCAAGGAGGGGACATATTCGGCCACATAGGGATTTTGAGCATAGAGGGGATTTTGATGATTTGGGAGATATAATCCGAAATTTAGGTAGTATTAAGTTAAAAATCCTAGCCTTTAAGGGAAAACTGATCCGGAAGCTTATTTAGATTGGAAAAAAGAAGGTCGAGATGATTTTTGACATCCATAGGTACTCTGAAGAAAAGAAGATTAAGTTAGCTGTAGTGGAGTTTACTGATTATGCCATGGTTTGGTGGGAGAGATTGGTGGTAGAAAGAAAAAGGAATAGAGAAAGACCAGTTAGCACATGGGAGGAGTTGAAGACAATAATGAAAAAGAGGTATGTTCCTAAACATTATTATCAAGAGTTGTTTAATCGTTTACAAATGATTACATATGGTAATGAGAGTGTGGAGGAGTATCAGAAAGAATTTGAGGTGGCTATGATTAGAGCTAATGTTAATGAAGATGAGGAAGTTACTATGTCTAGGTTTTTAAATGGCTTGAATAGAGACATAACTAATGTTGTGGAGTTGCAATCATATGTTGATTTGGACGAGTTAGTACATTTAGCCATTAAGGTTGAAGGACAGTTGAAAAGGAAGGATAATACACGATCTGGAGTTTATATGGGGTCTTTTTTGGGTTGGAAGATGAATTATAGGAGACAGGGTAATGCGTCATTCGAAGCCTTTGGTAACTTCTAAAGTTGCCGAACCTACCTCCATGAAGAAGCAGGTTTCGACCAATGATAAAAAACTTAAGGGAGAAGTTCAACTGAAGCGTAATTATGATATAAAGTGTTTCAAGTATTAGGGATTGGGATACCATGCATCAGAATGTGCAAATCGTCGAGTTATGATTTTAAGGGATGATGAAGAGATTATGTCCACTAGTGAGGAGTCTGATTGTGATGACATGCCCATTCTCACCAAAGCAAGTGTATGAAGATCAAATTCAATTGAAGAAGGGCTATGGGGAAGAGCAACATGTTTCGGCCAAAGTGGAGGAACAAAAAGATTCGGCCAAAATGGAAAAACAAGCTGAACAACATGGTGAGGATGTGAGGAAGAGAGAAACAAAAGTGAGCCATGAGTTGAAAACAAAAGGGAACAAAGTTTTAGCCCTTAAAACATTAGGGGAGGGTCACATCCAAGAATAAAAAAATGAAAAGAAGGCCGAGAGTGGAGAGAAAATGAGTGGAGAGAAGAAAGAAAGGGTGAGAAAAAAAGAGTGTGTAGAAAAAGTGGGGAAACACTTTAACTTTTTTAAAAAACTAATGATTTTAAACATGCCTATCTTTCTAACTTGCTTATGATTTTACTTGTGTATAAGGAGGCATTCTTTAACTCAGATGATTTAGATTCTTGTGTTCCTAGTGTTGTTAAAGTTCTTTTGCAGGAATTTGAGGATGTCTTTCCGGATGACATTCCTTGTGGTTTGCCGCCAATTAGAGATATTGAGCATCAAATTGACTTTGTTCCAAGAGCATCTATACCAAATAGGCCGGCTTATAGGAGCAATCCTGAAGAGACTAAGGAGTTTCAAAGGCAAGTGGGAGAGTTGATGTCGAAAGGATACATTTGAGAGAGCATGAGTCCTTATGCAGTTCCCGTGCTTCTTGTTCCAAAAAAGGACAAAACTTGGCGAATGTGTGTGGATTGTCGAGCTATCAATAACATCACTGTAAAGTATCGACATCCCATTCCTAGATTAGATGATATGTTGGATGAATTACATGGTTCTAAATTGTTTTTGAAAATTGATTTGAAAAGTGGTTATCATTAAATTCGGATGAAAGAAGGGGATGAATGGAAAACTGCTTTTAAAACTAAATATGGTTTGTATAAGTGGTTGGTTATGCCTTTTGGACTTACTAATACACCTAGTACTTTTATAAGATTGATGAATCATGTGTTGCGTGCTTTTATTGGTAAGTTTGTAGTCATTTACTTTGATGATATCTTGATTTATAGTAAGGAGATTGATGAGCATATAAGTCATTTGAGACAAGTTTTTGATGTGCTTAGAAAAGAGTCCTTATATGCTAATTTGAAAAAGTGTGACTTTTGCATGGATATGATTGTTTTTCTTGGATATGTGGTTAGAGCAAAAGGTATAGAAATGGATGAGGCTAAGGTTAAGGCTATTCAAGAATGGCCTACACCAAAATCCATAACAGATGTTAGGAGTTTTCATGGTTTGGCTAGTTTTTATAAGAGATTTGTTAAAGACTTTAGTACGATAGCCTCTCCATTGACTGAAATTGTTAAGAAAGTTGTGGGTTTCAAGTGGGGAGAAGAACAAGAAAATGCTTTTAACTTGTTAAAATCAAAGTTGATTTCGACACCTTTACTATCTTTACCTGATTTTAATAAAGCTTTTGAGATTGAATGTGATGCTTCAGGAATAGGTATTGGAGCTATTTTAATGCAAGAAAAACAACCCATCACTTATTTTAGTGAGAAACTCAATGGTGCAACTCTTAACTATCCCATTTATGATAAAGAGTTGTATGCAGTCATGTGGGCTTTGGAGACTTGGTAACATTATTTGTGGCCTTGAGAGTTTGTCATACATACTGATCACCAATTGTTGAAACATTTGAAGGGTCAAGTAAGTTAAGTAGGAGACATGCTAAGTGGGTTGAGTTTATTGAAACTTTTCCATATGTGATTAAATACAAGTAAGGTCAAGAAAATGTGGTCGTCGATGCCTTTTCATCAAGGTATGTTCTTCTTAATACTCTTAATACTAAATTGCTAGGATTTGAGTATATTAATGAATTGTATCTTGATGATCATGATTTCGGTGCTATATATGACACATGCAAGGTTTCGGCTAAGGATAAATATTTTAAGCATGATGGATTTTTGTTTAAGGAAAATAAGTTATGTGTGCCTAATTGTTCTTTACGTGAATTGCTTGTGAGGGAAGCACATGAGGGAGGTTTAATGGGGCATTTTAGAATTACTAAAACTTTGGAGGTTCTGCATGAGCACTTTTATTGGCCTAATATGAAAAGGGATGTGCAAAGAATGTGTGATAGGTGCATAACATGTAGACAAGCTAAGTCTAGAGTAATGCCTCATGGACTATACACACCTTTGCTTGTTCCTAAGGAACCTTGGGTTGATATTTCTATGGATTTCATTTTGGGTCTACCCAGGTCTAGGAAAGGGAAAGATTCTATATTTGTTATTGTGGATAGATTTTCTAAGATGGCACATTTCATTGCTTGCCATAAAACAGATGATGCAATAAATATAACTGACCTATTCTTTAGAGAGGTCATTCGGCTACATGGTCTTTCTAGCAACATTGTATCCGATCGAGACATTAAGTTTTTGAATTACTTTTGAAAGGTTTTGTGGGGTAAGTTAGAAACTAAACTTTTATATTCTACTACTTGTCATCACAAACAGATGGCCAAATTGAAGTCATTAACCAGACTTTGATTCAATTGTTAAGGGCTATCATTCAAAAGAATCTTAAAAATTGGGAAGATTGTTTGCCATTCATTGAAGTTGTATATAATCGTTGTGTGCATTCTACTACTAATTATTCACCATTTGAGATTGTTTATGGTTTTAACCCTTTGACACCATTAGATTTGATTCCTTTGCTTGTTGATGAAAGGGTTAGTCTTGATGGTAATCAAAAAGCACAGGTGGTGAAAGATCCCCATGCAAAAATTCGGCAACAAATAGAAAAGAAGAATGAACAATATTCAAACAAAGCCAATAAAGGATGAAAATTAGTGAGATTTGAACCAGGTGATTGGGTTTGGGTACATATGAGGAAGGAAAGGTTTCCTGAACAAAGAAGATCAAAGTTGATGCCTCGAGGAGATAGTCCTTATCAGATCATAGAAAAGATTAATGATAATGCCTACAAGGTTGATATACCAGGTGAGTATGGTGTTAGTGCTACATTCAATGTTTCTGATCTTTCTTCATTTGATATAGGTGATGATTCGAGGTTGAATCCTTTTGAGGAGCAAGGGGATGATGTGATCCAACCATCAAAGGAACCATTGGAGGTTCCAGTTGGTCTAGTTATTAGGCTTAGGGCTGAGAAGTTCAAAGAAGCTTTCAATGGACTTCTTCAAGATACATGGGCTAAGGTGGACTTCAAAAGGATTTGTAATAATAAAGAGCAAGCCTTGATTAATCTGATTCATGTTCAAGAGGGGCTTGTTGGTGGAACCAAGACCATTACACAAGGATTGGGAGAAGAAGACTATATTTGGATAGTTTGACCTTTTGTTACTCTTTTGGTCATAACTGAATCTACAGATCTAATTTTGATGTGATTCTAGTTGGGCGGAAAACTAGACTTCCATAGCTTTCCAACGGTATATGGCATGCCTTCTAATTCATTAAGACGAGAGAGAATCATCCATTTTAAGTTGGGCCTTGTTGCTGCCAGATAAAATGAGGAAACAACGAACTTGTCTTATTTAATTAGTTGGGCTATCAAACTTTAATTATTTTGAGAGGAGACAATTTTTTTTGGGTTTTAGACTTGTTTATTTTGATTAGTTTGGGCTAGTTTTAACTTGGGTTGATTATTATTTAAATTGAGTTTTTACTTGGAGTTTAAATACTCTTTAGGAATAATTTTAGGTCAGACTTTTGACAATATTTTCAGCATTCTAGCCGACTTTTGGTTGCTCAATCTTGGTTCTTGATTGAACTTTCAACTTTTCAAAGAATTGACAATCTTTGTTATGAATTTATACTTCATTTGCTCGTCTCTAGGTGTAGGCGTTGTGATCGAGTTGGTTTATAGTCTTGTTGCCTTGGAGCAAGTCTTCCATTGTGATAAGCTCATTCAAATCTCAACAAACTTAGGTTAAATTGATCTTGGGGTCGCGAATACCATTAAATTCCGCTAGGGTTCGCATCACAAAGGGTTTATACAGCCTAGTAATTCCCTTTGGGGAGCGTCGGTTCTATTCGTAAGAAAGAAAGATGGGACCCATAGGCCTTATATTGACTATTGATAGTTGAATAAAATAACAATGAAAAACAAGTATCTGTTACTTCGGATAGATGATTTATTTGATCAATTAAAGGGAGCGAGGGTATTTTCGAAGATAGATATGAGATTAGAGTACTATCAGAATGAAGATTAAAGAAGCGGATGAGTTTTTGGTGCTACCGTTCAGATTGATGAACGCCCCAACCCTCTTCATGGATTTAATGAATCGGGTTTTCCAACCATACCTTGATAAGTTTGTGGTGGTATTCATTGATGATATACTAGTGTACTCGAATTCCTTCGAGGAACATGAAGAACACTTGAGGCAGACCATACAAACCATGAGGGATCACCAGTTGCATGCAAAATTGAGTAAATAAGAATTTTGGCTGGAGAGAGTGACATTTCTAGGACATGTCATATTAGCCGAAGGTGTTTTCATAGATCCCTAGAAAGTTGAAGCAGTCTTGAGATGGAAAAGACTGACTTCAGTCACTGAAATACGTAGTTTCTTAGGGCTCGCAAGATACTACCGAAAATTTATTGAAGGGTTTGCCCTGATTGCAATCCCTTTGACCCAGCTAATTAGGAAGAATAAGAAATGGGTGTGGTCGGAAGAATGTGAGGAAAGCTTCGAAGAATTGAAAAGGAGGCTCACCACCACTCCAGTGTTAACACTTCCCTTAGGGATCAAGGGTTTTGTAGTATATAATGATGCCTCAGGGAAGGGATTGGGGTGTGTTTTGATGTAACATGGGAAGGTGATCACTTATGCATTGAGGCAGTTAAAAACTCATGAGGCGAATTACCCGATACACGACCTAGAGTTGGCTGCTGTAGTATTTGCATTGAGGATATGGAGGCACTACTTGTATGGGTCTCGAACCCAAATTTTTACTAATCATAAGAGCTTGAAGTATTTGATGTCGCAAAATGAGTTGAATATGCAACAAAGAAGGTGGATAGAGCTCATTAAATATTATGATTGCACCATAGAATACCACTCGGGAAAAGAAAACATGGTGGCAGATGCCCTTAGTCGCAAAAATAGAGCCACCTTGAGTAAGTCAACAGTGGGAAATGATCGGCAATTGGTGGAATTGAAAGGGATGGGTGCAAAATTAGGCATTAATGCAGGAGGTGGGCTAGTGGCTCAACTATTGGTGCGACCAACGTATCGGGAACAAATACTACAAACCCAATTCCGTGACAATGAAGGGTCCAAGATTAAGAAGAACATGGAGGCTGGGGGTGAAACATAATTCTAAGTAGTGGATGATGGATCATTGATGATGGGACAACGGTTTTACGTGCCTAATGACGAAATAGTCAAACAAATGGTTCTACGAGAAGCACATAAGTCCAAGGTCTCCATACATCCTAGCAGCACTAAGACGTGTCAAGACCTGAAGCACCTCTATTGGTGGCCTAATATGAAAAGGAAAATAGCTTAGTATGTGTCTAAGTGAGGGATATGTCAACAAGTCAAGGTTGAACACCAAAGGACCGTGGGACCCTTACAATCATTACAAATTCTAGAATGGAAGTGGGAAATGATCACCATGGATTTTGTGTTGGTATTTCCCAAAGGGAGGAAAGGAAATGATGTGATATGGGTCATCATAGATTGGTTGACAAAATCCACACTATTCTTGCCCATTAAGATGACTGACTCGATAGACAAGCATGCTAAGATCTACATAAACGAGGTGGTACGACTCCATGGGATTCTAGACTCCATGGGATTCTAGTGTCCATTGTATCGATCGAGATCCCAGGTTCACCTCTCGACTTTGGCCGAGCATACAATGTGTCATGGGGACAAGATTGGATATGAGCACTGCATTTCACCCTCAAACTGATGGCCAATCAGAAAGATTCATCCAAGTCCTGGAAGATCTATTACGGGCATACGTGCTAGAATTTGGAGGAAACTAGGAGGAACACATAGCATTGGTGGAGTTCACGTATAACAATAGTCACCAAGCCATATTAGGGATGCCCTCGTATGAAGCCTTGTATGGAAGGAGGTGCATAACTCCTTTATGTTGGGAAGAAGTTGGGGACCAGAAGTTATATGGCGCGGAGTTGGTTTAAGTCACCAGAGAGAAAGTGAGAACCATCAGGGATCGCATCAAAGCCATACAGGATAGACAGAAGAAGTATGATGATGTGAGGAGGAGACCTCTCAAGTTCAGTCCGGGGGACTAGGTGTTCCTGAAGGGGGCGTGGAAGAACATGTTACGGTTCAGATTGAAAGGCAAGTTAACTCCCCACTTCATCGGACCTTTCAAAATCTTGCAGAGAGTGGGGCCAGTAGCCTACAAAGTGGACTTGCCCTCACAATTAGCCAAGGTCCATGATGTGTTCCGTGTCTCCTTTCTAAGGAAGGTTGTCGTAGACCCTGCCCAAATCTTACCTCAAGTTTCAGTAGAAGTCAAAGAAGATTTAATGCTTGAATTGAAGCCTATAAGGATACTGGATTGAGAAGTGAAGGAGCTTTGAAACAAAAAGATCCCCACCATTAAAATCTTATGGTGAAATGCTCAAATAGAAAGGAAACTTGGGAGAAGGAGTCCGAAATGAGGAAAAAATACCCTAATTTATTTGAACTACCCAGTTATGGATTATGAAACCTCTTAAATTTCGAGGATAAAATTCATGTTAGGGGAGGGAGAATGTAAACACCCAAAAATAAAATAAAATGAAAGTCCAAACAACCCCACCGTTGCTGCCGATTTCTGGATCAGCAGCGACACTATTTTCGCTGCCACCCGAAAGTAGTTTTCGCTGCCGAATTGTGTAGCCTGCAGCGAAACAGTTTTGGTTGCTGAATCGTGGAGCCTGCAACAAACCAGTTTTTACTGCCAAATCGTGCAACCCACAACAAACCAGTTTTCACTGCCAAATTATCTGGACTGCTGCGAGTTAGTAATTTCTACAATAGGCCTTCCGGACAGAAATGACTCAAATGCATGTAACAATTTTATTGTATGATGGTGTAAAATGTGGAACACTTGAATGTGAACATATGAACTCTTGAAATAAGTATGGTGATGAAGATGATTCAAAGATACAAATTTACTGATTTGTGACCATTGATGTCTTGGCTGGTGCGGTCGAGATCAGACCATCGTTAGGACAAGGACAACCCGCAGGTAGAGCAGGTAGGTGACTTTCACTTTCCTTTTCCATAACATTGAATTATGAAATACTTTATCATGAATGTTACCGTATTGTGTTAGTACAGATATCAAATTGTCAAATGCTTAAATGTTGACAACTAATTGATTAGCTTCGGCTAATGGCATCCAAATGGATGATTGGGACAAATGAATGATTAGCTTCAGCTAATGGCATCCAAACGGATGACCGAGACAAACGATCGGGATAAATGAATGATTAGCTTCGGTTAATGGCATCCGAATGGATGACCGGGACAAATGGTTAATTAGCTTCAGCTAATGGATCGTAATGGATGACTGAGACAAACGATTGATTAGCTTCGGCTAATGGCATTCGAACGGATGACCGAGACAAATGAATGATTAGCTTTGGCTAACGACATCCGAATAGATGACCAGGACAAATGGTTGATTAACTTTGGCTAATAGTATCCGAATGGATGACCGGGACAAACAATTGATTAGCTTCGACTGATGGCATTCGAAGTGGATGGCCAGGGCGAGTGAATGGTTAACCTTGGCAAATGATGCCTTAAGAGGATAGCCGAATTTAAGATTATGGCTGATTGCAAGAATTGGTGAATTTATATGTACTACAAGTTGTTCATGCCAAGTACATAAAGGAACTACAAATATCATGCTTCAAACATGGGATAATGTTAATGCTTCATTAAACTGCCAAACTGCTTATTATCATTATTATTGTTAAGTAATCGCATTCTTATAAATGTTTTGTATTGCAGCAGAGACGTCACACCAACGAGGTGCCTAGGAAACCCAATACACGAGAACCTATTTTTGCAAGGAATCATGTAGTTGCATTCTAAATCATGATGTATTTTATATTAATCAATGTACTGAACGTATAACTATTATTAGATCCTTTTCGTTTAAATTTATGATGACTATTAGTAGGATAGGAATGCAAACTCATGTCTATGTATTTACATTTTTAATGTGAACTTCTAATCATACAAACATAATAATATGTGTTTAGGTAAGATTCACTTTTAAATGAAATGTTAATTGTTGTTGGTGTATGGATTGTATCTTGATGATGTGAGGGAACAAGTTCACCGATTATCGACACGATGTGTGTCAAGTACATATTAAAAAAAATTACTGTTGTTTTAGGCTTGAAAAGCCAGATTGTTACAGATTTGCTATATAACTAACCCTAACCAACAAACAATCATAGTGTATGCATTAGTAATTTAATTCAATGGCAGCCTTAAGAACTAGATAAATTGATTAATCTAGACATCATAACTGTCTGCAGTTCATGTTTGATTTGTTCAAATGTTCTCCCTAAGACTAATAACATAGATCCGCCACAATTATTAAACTTAGTTGTTCATGTTTGATATCAAACTTAGCAATAAATTGTTCACAATAATAACTTAGAATTTGTTTTAGCAATTAAAATAAACAATCATAAGACATAAGCATAGGAAAACAAACATATTCATCATATAAACTAAAAAGAAAAGGTAAAATAATTTTCATAGTTCTTGAAATCCAAAGGTTTTTGTGACCTTGCAACCAAGAAAAAAAGTTTAGCCTTGCATGTCTATTGAAAAACTAATCAAAAAGAAAGAAGAATGCATGATTTTGAGTTTTTGAGGAAAGGGTGTGTTTTGTTCTCTTATGGCCACCCCTTTCTTTCCTTTCTCTTTTTCCTTTTATATCCTATAAAACTCTAATCTCTTTTCTACAAAATAGTCCTTTTCTAAGTAGACAATTTACATGTAATCTTCAAGCTTTAACTTTTTCCTAAAAAAATAGAAACAATCTTGCATAAAATCTTCAAACTTAAACTTTTGACCTAGAGGAGTTAAATTGCCGAAATAAAGATTTGGATGTCAGTTTGGATGCTTTGGGAAGTAATTTGAACTTATTTCTTCACAAAACCTATTTGTTGGTAGAATTCATTTGTCACTTTAGAAAACTCATATCTCTCTCATATGAGCTCATTTTCTTCTAAAATTTGGTTGGCTGATAGGTATTCTAGTCAGGAATCCAAAAATATTAAGTTTGCATCCAATGGACTTTTTTAGCTCAAGATATTAAAGTTGGAATGACCAAAGGTCAACACTAGCAGAATGCGAGATTTATCTTTGAAGTCTGCGATTTCCATGGTCTTTATTTTTTTTATTTTTCTTGCCATATATGTATAGAAAGGTATTGATGTTAGCTTTCTAATTCCACTAGAATCACTTCGTTTCAACTTCTAGAGCTCAAGCTCTGCACAAAACATCGATCGGAGGTCAAATCTATCAATTATCTCCAATTTACTTCTTTTTGAACCTTACATCCAAAAGTGCCTTCAAAACATAAAACAAAGAATATCAAGGCATTTTATATTTAAAACATAGGCAAAATACTAGGTAAATGTGCGTAAAACTATCAAATAATATGGTTGCATCATTATGTACAGAATTATGTTGTCTTTGAACCTTGAAGAGCATGCTAGAGTTGAAAAACAAAAACCATGTTATGTTGATGCCAAAATTCTATAGTGTGATTAATGAAACTTGCATGTTTATGTACCTTGTGAATAAAGGTGTAGTTGCTGCAAGATGTTATGATATGCTTGTGATAAAAAAATGACAAATTTCATGTGTAGATTAAGGGCTAATGGACAACAATGTCCGGCCAAGAGGAAGAGGAAACAATGAAGGAAACCCCCCTATGTGACCCTTAGAGGGACTAGACATGGTGTGGGAATGACATCCTTGTGTAATGTGCATTGATTAGTAGGTTATGTTGATGATTTAGCATGATGAAATTTAGAGCTTTAAAGGTACGATTATGTGTGTTGATGATCTCAGCATCAGCTGTGAAATTGTGTTGTGTTGATGATTTTTGAGTCAACAATGACTTAGTTTTCGTTAATGATTTCTAAGTCAGCTATGAACCATATACGCTGATGATTTCAACGTCAACTGTGAAATCATGTTGCGTTGATGATTTTTGAGTCGACAATGACTTAGTTTTCATCAATGATTTTTGAGTCAGCTATGAACCATGTACGCTCATGATTTCAATGTCAGTTGTGAATCATGTTGCATTGATTATTTCTGAGTCGGAAACAACTCAATTTTCATCAATGATTTCTGAGTCAATTAGGAACAATATGCACTGATGATTTTAGAGTCAACTGCGAAACTGTGTTACATTGATGACTTCTGAGTTGGCAGCGACTCAATCTTCATCAACGAATTATGCGTTAGTCAAAAACAATATGCGTTGATGATTTTAGCATCAGCTATGAAACTGTGTTGTGTTGACGATCTCTAAGTCGGCAGCGACTTAGTTTTCATCACGATTTCTGCATCAACAGTAGCCTGCGTGCACTGGTGATTTCTATCGAATAAGGGACACCAACAAGTTAATTTCATTGGTAATTTTGTGTTCCAGCAAACCAATTTACCTGACAATTCTATGTTCTAGCGAATCAATTCGTTGACAAGTCTGCGTCACCAGTGAACCAGTTTCGCCAATGAATTTATATGGCATATTACATATCAGAATTGGTTCAATGATTAAAATGATTGCATTGTATGATTGTGATATATGAACGCTAGAATTTGAACATGTGTATTCTTGAAAATTGTATGTTGATGTGTTGTGTGTTACCAAAATGGAAATGTATTGATTTGTGACCATTAATGTGTTAGGTGGTACGACCAGACAAGGACATCCCATGGAAGGAGCAGCTAGGTGACTTCTACCCCTTTCTAGCGTAACATTAGTTTCTGAAGTGAATTTATTACGAAGGATCTATTGTTGTGATATATGGAATGCTAAACTGTCACGAATGGTTGTATGAGTATTACGAAGGATCTATCATTGTATTATACTAAATGTAATTGTTATGAATGTTTGTATAAGTATTGCGAAGGATCTATTATTGTGTTATACAGAATGCTAAATTGTTATGAATGTTTGTATGAGTATTACAAATGATTTTTTGTTGTGTTGTACTGAACATTAATTGTCATGAATGGTTGTACGAGTAATATAAAGGGTCTACTGTTGTGTTATACTAAATGCTAAACTGTTATGGAATGTTTGTTTGAGTATTACAAAGGATCTATTATTGTGTTATACTGAACGCTAAACTATTACGGAACGTCTATACGAGTATTATGGAGGGTCTACTATTATGTTATAGTGAATGTCAAATTGTTATGAATCGTTTGAATGAGCATTACAAATGATATATTATCATGTTATAGTGATTTCATAAACCATCTATGAAATGTTTGATTGATTAATGATTAGGTTCGGCTAATGGCATCCTAGAAGGATGGCCGGGTTGTGATTGTTGATTAGCTTTGACTAATGCCACCCTCTCCAAGAAGAAGACTCACCTATACCAGCTACATGTCCCCTGCCTTAAGTGTTTGAAGAAGAAGAGAGCTAAGGAGTTACGTTGATGACTGAAACCATGAGAGGAGAGGGAGTGTGACAGACCAGCTATACACCCGAGATGGAAGAGAAGGAAAAACCAAGATTGAGGAAAGAAGCATGTCACCAAAACCTACTCTAAAGCTGTTAAAAATATGAGGTAAGAGAAGTATTCTTCCTTGGCTGGTTGTTGCCTCACGATTTCAGAACAAGGAGGGGATGAAAACCCCAAAATAGAAGGTTTAGTGTTCATGCACTCATAGTTTCAGAAATAATTAAAGGAAAGATCTAAGTAGAATGATGCATATAAGAACTCATATGCAGACTCTTACCAAAGAAATCTAAGAAGAGTGATTTTGAGGGTGTAAACCTAAGAAGAGGACCGACTAAGTTGGTGAACTAAGGTAGAATTTGTATTGATGTTAATGTTTGGACTTCCAATGAATGATTGATGAACTTGAATGAAATGTGGAATACGATGAAGAAATGCAGAATTATGATCTTGTTGAACTCTTAAGGACATACTTGAACTAAAATAGAATGCATGATGGTGTTATTATCTTGATTCTTACATATATGATAGAAGAACTTGTGTTTGGACTTTAAACCATGCTGAAACCAAAACTGGAACTATGTTGGTGTTAATGGCATAAATTTCTGCTTGTGTTTGATGGAATTGTATAATAATATGTTAAGATGATGTTATGTGCAAAGTTATGTTGTTTGTAGTAAATTAGTTTGTGCCGAATTGCGTGGTCTGCAACGAAGGAATTTTCAGTGCCGAATTATGTTGCCTACAACGAATTAGTTTCATTGTCGAGGGTGTTGTCTACAGTGAATTAGTTTCGCTGCTGATTTGTGTTATCTGCAACAAATGAATTTTTGCTGCCGAATTGTGTTGCCTACAATGAATTAGTTTCACTGCCGAAGGTGTTGTCTGCAATGAGTTAGTTTCCCTGTTGATTTGTTTTGCCTATAATGAATTAGTTTCCCTGCTGATTTGTGTTACCTGCAGCGAACCAGTTTTGCTATCTAATTGTGTTGTCTACAATGAATTAGGTTTCGCTGTCGACTGGTGTTGCCTGCATCGAATCAATTTTTGTTGCCAAATCATCTTGTCTGTAACGAATCAATGTTCGCTGCCAAAATTACGTTGTCTATAGAGAATCAACATTCGCTGCCAAAATTGCATTGTCTACAATGAATATGTGTTCGCTATCAAAATTGTGTCTACAATGAATCAACATTTGTTGCCCAAAATTGTGTTGTTTGTAATGAATTAGCATTCGCTGCCGAAAGTGCGTGTTCTGCTGTGAATATGTGATTCGCTGCTGAAATTGATTTGTTTGCAGCGAATTAGCATTCGCTGCCAAAAGTGTGTGTTTTGCAGTGAATTTGTGATTCGCTACCGAAATTGAGCTGTCAGCAGCAAACTAGCATTCGCTGTTGAAAGTGTGTTGGCTGCAGCGAATCAGCGTTCGCTGCCGAAAATGTGTTGTTTACAATGAATTTATGATTCACTGCCAAAATTGAGTTGCCTGTGATGAATTAGCATTTGTTGCTGAAATTGTGTTGGCTGCAGTGAATTAGCATTCGTTGTCGAAATTGTGTTGTCTACAGTGAATTACCATTCGCTGCAAAAATGGTGTTGTCTGCAGCGCATCAACATCCGCTGCTAAAAGTATGTTGTCTTCAGTGAATTTGTGATTCGTTGCTGAAACTAAGTTGTATGCAGCGAACATTCAGTACCGAGAGTGTGTTGGCTCCAACGAATTAGCATTCAGTGTCGAGAGTGTGTTGGCTGCAGTGTATTATCATTCGCTGCTGAAGTTGAGTTGTTCTGCATCGAATTAGCGTTCGCTGCTAAAAGTGTATTGACTACAACAAAATTGTGATTTGCTGTCGAAATTGAAGGGTCTGTAGTGAATTAGTTTCATTGCCGAATTGTGCGGCCAACAACGAACCAGTTTTCCCTGTCAATTTTCTATAATAGACTCCCTAGTCAGAAATGACTTAAATGCATGCAACAATTGCATTGTATGATGGTGTAAAATGTGGAACACTTGAATGTGAACATATGGATTCTTGAAATAAGTATGGTGATGAATGTGATTTAAGGATGCAAATATACTGATTTGTGGTATTGATGTCTTAGGTGGTGCGACCGGGATCGAACCGTCGTCGGGACAAGGACAAACTGCAGGTGGAACATGTAAGTGGTTTCCACCTTTTTCTCGTATGATGTTTATGTTTTGAGATTTACTTATGATGATATATTATTAAATCCTTGTTGAATGATGAAACGACAATGAAGTATTTGATTGAATTCTGGATGATTGTCGAAATGATTATGAAATGTCAATCGAGTTCTTGATGAATGCTGAAACAATGATGAAAATGTTAATGTTCTGAAATGACCTGTTTGAGATGGATATATTATCGTGTTGCGATGAATATTAAATCGACTATGAGATGTTGATAGGGCTATTATGAATTTGGGCTACTGACGAATGGTTGTATAGGTATTACGAAGGACCTACTGCTGTATTTTATTGAGTGTAAAGGTGATGAATAGTTGTATGAGTATTACGAAGAATCTACTACTGTATTTTATTGAGTGTAAAGGTGATGAATAGTTGTATGAGTATTACGAAGAATCTACTGTTGTATTTTATGGAATGTAATTATGACGAATGGTTGTATGAGTATTACAAGGGCTCTACTGTTGTATTTTATTGAATGTAATAGTGACGAATTATTGTATGAGTATTACGAGAGATCTATTGTTGTTTTGTATTGAACATCAACCGTTATGAATGATTGGATGAAAAATATGAAGGGTCTATTGTTGTGTTATACTGAATGCTAAACTGTTATGAAATGTTTGTTGGTGTATTACAAAGGACATAATATCTTGTTGTAGTGATTACATAAATTGCCTCTGGAACGTTTGATGGGTTAATGACTAGCTTCGGCTAATGGCATCCTAAGTGGCTGATCGGGATTGAAAATTGATTAGCTTCGGCTATTGGCATCCTAAGTGGAGGACCGGGATTGAAAAATGATTAGCTTCGGCTACTGGCATCCTAAGTGAAGGACCGGGACTGACAAATGATTAGCTTCGACTAATGGCATCCTAAGTCAATGACCGGGACTGACAAATGATTAGCTAAGTGGATGACTGGGACTAATAAATGATTAGCTTTGGCTAATGGCATCCTAAGTGGATGACCGAGACTGATGAATTATAAGCTTCGGCTAATGGCATCCTAAGTGGATGACCGACATTGATAAATAATTAGCTTTGGCTAATGGCAACTTAAGTGGATAACCGGGATGCAAAAATAATTTGCTTTGGCTAATGGCATCCTAAGAGGATTGCTGGATTTGAGAGTTATAAGTTAGTTTCAAGAGTTGATGCGTTCATGGGTACTATGTTTTGTATATACCAAATATATGAAATAACCACGATTGTTATGCTTTAAATAGAGAATAATGTTAATTCGGTTAACGATATTTGAAGTGGATGACCGGGTTTGGGAATATTGTCATTAGCCTTGGTAATTGACGAATTATTAAGGGTGGTATTTACATAAGGAGAATTAAAAAAAAAAAATTCTCTTTTGGTCCATAAATGAAATGTAACGTTAATATTGCTTTATTATGTTTTTTTAAATTGCCTATAATGCTTGAAATTACCTTATCCTGTAACAGGGACATCATACCAAAATGGTGCGTAAGGAAATCCATTTAACGACTCACTCATTTGAAAAGAATTATATATTCGCATGTTATGGGTGATATGATTTCTATATGAATAGATGTGTAAATCACTCAATTAATCATCTGACCCTTTTTGTAAAGACTTGTAATGACAAAATGAAATGGAACACGGATGTGAATATGCGATCATGTAGATATAATGCTTATGAATATATGTATGTGGTATTCTTCTTCCTTTTTCTTTCTTTTATCAATTGTAAGAATATATTATAGATCAAAAGTTACAAAGCTGAAAACAACATAATAAAGAAAAATAAATACAAAAGATCAGAAAAAAGGGAGAAGCTCCCTAGGAAACAAATAGGAAGACAATTGGAAAGCATAACAATCCATCACCCAATATAATAATATACTAAAGTACTAGTTGTGTAAATTACATGAAGTCAGGATAACGAAAGTACTAGTTGTTTAACTTGTTGTTCGGCACTCTCGTATGAACTCGTGATGACAATGAGACTAGAACATGAATGTGAATTTATGAGTATTTTGATATGATATGTAAATACCACCCTTAATAATTCATCAATTTCCAAGGCTAATTACAATACTCAAACCCAATCATCCATCTCGAATATCGTTAACCAAATTAACGTTATTCTCTATTTAAAGCATAACAATCGTAGTTCTTTCATATACTTGGTATATACAAAACATAGTACCCAAGAACGCATCAACTCTTGAAACTAACTGACATGATCAAAAAATTGATGTCTTATCCTAAATGCAAGTGTGTCGAAGTAATAAATAAACCGGCAAGACCGGGGTCGAACCACAGGGAGGTAAACTATATAAAATTATAAAATAAACCGGCAAGACCGGGGTCGAACCACAGGGAGGTAAACTATATAAAATTATAAACAATAAATGAAAAGGAGTTGAAGAGAACTTTTGATATGTGATATTGATGTAAGGATTAAACAAGGATAAAACAATTGTCAAGTTTAGAGGATCCACTAATAGTATTTCAAATAAGTATAGTATAAACTCTTTTTATTACTGTAAACCCCGGGAAAAATAATAAATAAATAAAGTGAAGAAATTCATGCATATGATTAAATAAAAACAGAAATTTAGAAATTTTTGAATATAAATTTCCGGCGAAATAATTCGAGACATTATAATAAACCCGGTATTGTTGAGAGTTGGATTTAATTGAAGAGAATAATACACTTAAAGGAAAAGATGGGGTCTAAATGCAAATAAGGGAAAATATAGAGTATAAATACTCTCTCCTCACAAAAAAAAAAAAATCTATAGGAACCATAAGGAGAGAAAATAGGGAGTTTTATAGCCATTCTCGAGAAATCAAGAGAGAAACACTAAAATTTCAAGAACCCATCCAAGATTAAGTGCTTAAAGATTGGATAAATATTTGAGAGCAAAGGATTACCAAGAAATTGAACAAGAAGAAAAGACATGAGGGAAATTGAACAAGAAGAAAAGAAAGGAGGGAGTTGAAAATCTTCAACTGGTTGAAGATCAAAATCTTAATTTGTACCGGGTAAGGTATTCTAAACATGATCTTAAAAAAAATCATTTTAAAATTCAATAAAGAATTGATGCCTTGGTATTGAATCATAGGTTAGGGTTCTTAGACATAAATTGGGGAAAAAGTACTTATTGTTGAGATTAAGTTAATTCATGTGTGTGATATGTAGTTTATGAAAGTATTGTGTGACGGGGAGGGGGAGACGAATCTGGACAGACTTGTCTCCAAACTTTCGATGAGATTTCAGATAGGAGGATGAGGGGATTAAGATTAGGTTCCCCATATAAATTGTAGATTTGAATGTTAGTTAACCAAGGAAACTGGTCTTGCTCAATTTGAAAATGTAGAACTCCAGTTATGGGTTACCAACTGAGACTGAGTCGTGACTAATTATGTAGGGCAGTAGGACTAATTAGTAAATGAACAATTTTGACTATCTTGGAGGCGAAACTGGGTTCTCCTCCCCTAGAGAACTAGTAGCCTCGTGTCTTAGTTTTCCAACGAGATCAATCTCAGTTAAAATGGAGTTTTAGAACTTTAGATATAGTTAAAAATCTGATGAGTATTCAGACAGTAACAGTTGGAAATTGGACATTATCAGTTCAAAGTCAAACAGTAACAGTTCAAAGTCAGATAATAACGGTTGGAAAAGTCAGACAGTAACGGTTGGAAAAGTCAAACAGTAACAGTTTAAAGTTAAACAGCAACAGTTGGAAATTAGACAGTAACAGTTCAAAGTTAGACAGTAACAGTTCAAAGTTAGACAGTAACA
>Ga0325410_1000607_pt1 | contig 37800 bp, 17 predicted proteins | sample PopdelMetagenome_16_FD_206182 | JGI IMG/M metagenome (GOLD analysis project Ga0325410, IMG submission 206182) | Populus deltoides microbial communities from Bellville, Georgia, United States - Xylem-PdIQD-R3 | ecosystem: Host-associated > Plants > Phyllosphere > Stem > Wood/Secondary xylem...
TAGCATATATAGATTAGTACAAGAGTCTATGCTTCGGAACTAGCAAAACTTAAACTACAATCCCTAACCCTATATAAATGATTTATAGCATATCAAGAGGTTATAAATGAATTATAAGGTAATTTGTCCTTTTTATTGGTACATCACCTTCTTAATAATCACATGTTTCCTAACTAATTTGTAATAGTCACCAGTATAGCCTATTGAAGACTTTTATTAAGAATAAAATATGGTTTTCTAACCAAACAAGTGAACTCTTATATCTATGATTGATTGCCTTTTGATGGTCGAACATCACTTCTAGTTACTGATCGATCCTTTCTTATCTTTCTTGATCGACTACTTTCTATCATCTTTGATCGATTTGAATTCTTCCTAAGCCTGTTTGATTTGACTATTAATGATCAATTTCAGCCTTTATTTATATGTTTAGCAGTGAATAGCTATTTTTTTAATTCAGTTGACACGTGAATTTTTTAGTGCAAACAATGCCCCCTCGCATTTCTTGATTTTAAAACAAATGATTGAAGATTAACTTACCTTTTACTAAAATCAATCACTAAAATTAACCACAGATAATGTGTCAATGCTTATAATGTCAAACATGTTGACATGTCAAGCAATTAAACCATTTCAAAACTAAATGTTATTAGCTTTTGGGTGTGTTGTTTAATATTGCAATGCAAAGCTAATATATAATCAATTCATCAGTTGTTTTATATCCTTAATCAAACCCCTAATTTTCCTTACAAAACTTTCCAAAATATCCAAATTTTTTGTTGTAAGAAATTAGAGATTTCTAGAAAAAATTCCTAAGCTTTCTTGAATGACCTCTAATTTCAACAAGCCTTCTTAATTAAAATTATCCCTTCTCTTTTTTTCTTTCAAAATTACATAAATTGTACTTCCAATATCAATTGGACAATTATTTAGATCTCTAGAAGGCAGAGAAAATAAACAATGAAGAATGATCTCTTCCTTTTAGATCATGTCAATCTAATATGTAAATGAAATCAATCCAAATATATCACTGGTTAGACGAAATCGAGGAGCATTTTGATGAAGAATTAAAACATCATAATATTTTTAATGCAATCCTATTATCTCGAGTTTCCACCAAACCAAACAAAGAACTACTTACAAAATCAATTTGGCCTTAGATAGGAGACTTATACCCCAGTACGAGATGTAAACCATTACACTATATGACTTGGCCTTAAATAGAAGACTTATACCTAACAGGCGAGGAGTTTTGTGTCTCCATGCAAATTTTAACAAGTCAATTTGAGAACTTAGTACTAGATACCCCTAAATATAGTCTTTTGATAAAGAGGGAAAAGAAATAAATGAACTTTCCTTCTTAAAAATAACATATGGCTTTCCTTTCGTATTGGATATATAGGTTTTTGATATGCTTTAGGTGTAAGAAGCTAATTAAGGCTAATTTAAAGATGACAATAGCTTTGGCTACAAGAAGAAAAGTTTTTTTCTATGACCTTTCATGCAAAGCCACATATCCAACGAATTATGAGAATCCCAAGAAAGGAGTGAGGATTACCTTTATGATAAAAGAAAAAACAATTATATATGGAGTCTTGTTGTGAGTCCGAGTATGAACAACTGTCTATTTCTATGAATTTAATGTTGTTTGATCATCCCTTAACTTATACCTAGATTGTATGTAAGAGAAATTGCTAATGATTCCTTTCCATAACTTCCCTTTTAAAATATACTTAGAAATTATTTGAGCTATGATGAGGAGTGATAAGGATATGGCTATCCTATCTAATATAAATGTTGGAATGGATTTTTACATATTATTTTTATCCTGTATTATAAGCTTCAGGTTATTATGTACATTATGTATATGTAATTTTAGGCCTGTAAGTCCATCATAGTTTTCTAAGCTAGTCTTTATAAACATGTTATCCTTGAAGAGATAGGTGTTTCAACACCAGTTTTCAGAGTGGAGAATCACCCACTTTACAACAGCAATATTCATTATTGTTTTGAATGTTTTGTATGTGCTCTCTTAGGCTTACAAGTTCATCATAATTGTTTAAGTTCATCTTTATAGACATAAGATCCATAAAGAGATGAGTTTTCAACACCCATTTTCAAAATAGAGAATCTCTATATTATAGGAGCAATATTAATTTTCTTGATCTCATCTCATATTAGAGTCTTTTTTACTAAAAAGTACATGAGTTAGATTTAGAGGGAGATCGATGATGATGACCACTTTTATGGTTAGGACTTACTGATGCCTTACTTCTAGATTTTTAGAGATCATATGTTAAGCATCCAGTTTGAGAACGCTTTTCACATCGAGAGTAGATCCTATATAAGATAGGAGTATGATGGTTCTCATGCCTATTGTTCTACTAATCATTATATCATGTTCTTTCAAGAAACAAAAGCTTTTTATATGAACTCGATGGTGCATACAATAGAGCTAGTTAATATGTCATTCATTGAGGGAGTGACAAAGTTCAAAGTTGTTTTTATATGACTACAATAACTTTAGTGAGCATTTTCATTTGATGGGCAAATTATTGGAGATTTAAAGGAGAAAATGTCCTTACAGTGAAGAGTTTGGTTACTCTCCCGTATCCTAGCTTTCTAAGTTATCAACCTAGAAAAGACTTAGGAAAAAAAAAACTAAACTAGCTTCTGTTCAAGTTCTTATAGACAATGATAGTGATGAAGTTTTAAAAACTTCAAATTGAACGTAGACCCTTCTATGGTTAGAGCTTAAAATGGTTTTAAAGGTTTTTTAAAAAAAAATTAGGCTAGACCAATGGATGATGTAGTCCTACAAAATAAGTCTTTTATACTAGATAGGGGATCCTATAATGTCTAAGTTAGCAAACATGTAGGAAAAAAATATTTTATAACAAATAGAACAAAACATAGAAGAATGTATGTTATGATTATTATGGGTATGGTTCTGTGTTATTATATGTTGTTACTTATTGACCTTAGGTTTTTATACATCTCAGATCATATAAAATTACCTCATAGAAAGTGGAGTCACAAACATACCATACAAGAGTAATCATGAATAATAATTACCTTCACTGCATAAATAACCTATAATTTATCCATGTAGGCACCATATTATCAATTTATGAGATAAGCTTCATAATCACTAATAACTTGCAAAATGGAGTATCAGGCGGGCGCTGAATGAAGTGAAGAATAATAATAGGTGTTTACAACTGCGCAAGCATGCTTAAATCTTCATGTTAGTGTTTTTTTTTTCCCGTTCTTTTTTCTTCTCTTATTAAGGGTTGTATTGTTATCTCCTTGGTTAGGCTGAATTAATGGTTGATTTAAAGAATTGTCAAAGAAGCAAGGATTCAAATGAAAAATAAAGAAAAATTATATGATTTGTGTATTAGATGTGTCAATGTGTGAACAAGGCCATCATCTTATGGCAGGATGTGGCATCGTATGGCCTTTGATGATGGTTTTTTTTAGTGACATTGAATTTATCTTTTTGAGGCCTACCTCGTAGTTCGATTCTTTTTAACAACAAAATTCTTTTGGCGTTTCAACAACATATCCTCCATTTCTTTTCTTTCTTTATTTCTTTATTTGTCTCTTTTCTTCTTGATTTCCATGTCGGTCTTTCTTCTTTTTCTTTCTTTATCCTTTTGTTTTTAGGTTTCTACATGTTAGTCTTTCTTCTCCTTCTTCTTCTTATTTTCTTTCTTTCTTTTCTTTTCTTTTCTTTCCCTACTTGGTTAGGTTGGGTGGTGCGATGGTGAAGTTTCGTTGGGCTGGTCTAACTGGTGCTCTTTCTTTTTTCTTCTTTGTTGGTTAGGTCATCTGGCTCAACCAAATGATTGACCCATCTAGCCCAACTAGAGTTCGGTTGGGCTATTTGGCCCAACTAGTTGTTTAGTTAGGCTTCTCTCTCTCATCTCCTTCTCCTCTATCTTTTATCCCTTTCCTTTTCCTCCTCTCCCTTGTTTTTCCTGTCCAGTTGAACCTTTGGCTCAACCATTTATTTGGTTGAGCTAAAGTTTTCTTGTTAGGTTTTGGCTTTTTTTTTTCCCTTCTTATCCTCCTTTCTCTTTCTCTCCTGGGCCTTTTATTCTCACCTTATTAGTAACCAAAGAAAAAATTTATCCTTTATTGCCTCATTCATCTTATATATTTGCATATGATGAGAGCTTTAATCAAGGATGGTAGTTGTATCCATCTTTATGAAGGTTCGTCTTTATTTATCTAAATAAAGTCTAGATTGAGGTAGAGATATGCATAAATATCCAACTTATTTGGATATAAAGATGGTAAGGCATATGTTAATCCAATACACTTCCATATTCAAATTTATATATAAAAATATTTTTTTTGTTCTTATAATTTTTTGCAGTATATATCTAAGATAGTTTGTGTAGTTTCTTTTCTAAGATTACCTTGATTAATTTGTTTCTTAAATATAAAACATTTTATTTTTTGATAATCTACATATTTTATTAGTAAAATCTAGTTATGAACCTGCATTATGCTGCATGCTTATTTTTTTTGCATAGAAAATATATCTAGGTACCGCAAACATGTTTCAAAGAAGGAAGAAAAATTTGTGACTCAAGTCATAGACCTGACTTGGTCAAATAAGTTGGTTTTATTTTAAATAGGCAACGACATCATATAGACCAAACTAAAAAAATAATTAATCGTGATAACCTATCGAAAAAAAATATTTTTTCAAAAGAGGACAAAAAATTCCAAATCCATTAAATATGGAATGATGAAATTGGTTAAAAAGAACCTAAAAAAATTGATCCAAGTCAACTTCAGCTACTACGATAAACTTGTAATTCTTGATAACTAAAGTCGAGAAAACATGACTTATCTCATCAAACCTGCAATCCCGTTATTGATATCAGGATAACCCGATAAAAAATAAAAAAATAAAAATCATAAAGCCTATTTAAAAAAAATATCAATCTGCATTAACTTTTTAAACTCATGACCTGAGTTATAAAACTGAAAGCAACATATCTGAAAAAACTAGAAAATTCAATTCTCAATCAACCAAATATTGAATGATAAAATCAATTCAACAAAAGAACCCAAAAAAATACAACAAATCAAAAGAATGAGGATCAAAATTGAAATGCCAAATAAATTATATATTTGATTGAATGGTGAAATTGAAAAGAAAAATCAATTCAATAAAAGAACCCAAAAAAATACAACAAATCAAAAGAATGAGGATCAAAATGGAAATAATAAATACTAAAAAAAAATTGATTTACAGGTGAAATTTAAAAGAAATGGAAATCCAAGAAAAGGCCCAAAAAAATAAATCAAAAGATTGAGGATCAAATTGAAAAAAATAATATATGACAAATTGGGATTGAAGAATGAAATTGAAAACAAATAAAACTTATACAAAAAAGTCAAGAACAAAATTTTAAAAATAAAAATATAAAGACTAAAGTTGAAATACTAACAACAAAGAGGACCGAGCTATAATTTTTAAGGGAGGAAAGTGAAAAGAAGAAAAACACAATTTCACTGGTAATAAACTACCCAACCACCACTAATACGTGTTGCGCTATCTAGAAGGGTATTTTTGACAACTAGAAGACATTGCAAGCATTGCCTGAAGTATACGAGGGCCTCCGACGCATCGGTAATTGTGCCACACTCGTCTTCACTTTTTTTTCTATTTAGATAATATTTAATCTATGCAAAAAGTTCACATTACCCTTCATGAAATCAACAATAACAAAAATAATTATGGTGAAAAAACAAAAAATACCCTAGTAGCATAGTTTATTTTTTTTTGGTTTTACAAACCAAGTTATCATTTTACTGTGTTCAATACCTAAAAAGACTTTAATACTCCTATTTGTTAATATTAAAAATTTTAACATTGAAAGTAACAAAATCATTTTAGTGCGTTTAAAATTACAAAAAGATGTATACATCCTCGATCAAAGCTTTAATGATTTATGGATCTTGTAAAAAAATCAAATTACCCAACAACAAAAAAATATTATTTTTTCCAGGAAGGGAAAAAACATTATATTATTTTAATGAACAGTGCAAATGAATATGAGTAAACAAAGAGGTTTAGCTTTTGTTAATAGGTCATGAAAAGACTTATGTGGATCTCAAATGGAGGCCAACTCTAATAGTGGCGGATATAGAAAAATGAAGATGGATTAGAATAGAAATGAAGGTGGAAATTAAGATAAGGAGGTCTTCGTGAATCTAGAGGCATCCATGGATCTCCATTTTCCATCTCTAGCTTGAGTGAGTCTTTCTTGGAACAATCATGCAGAGACTATCTTTAGCTATTGGAAGTAATTGTGTGGGAAACATGCATGAATTATTTCATTTCATTTTATTTTTATTTTTATTACGGAAATGCCATCTTAAAAATTCTCAGTAATATTTTCCACAGAGGCATCTCTTTCTGTATTGCCAACTTAAGAACTTGTTTCCTAGGAAAATTAAAGTTTCCATCTAGCCAGGTGAGGTAAGTGTGTGCGAGTGTGTATTCTGCTTCTTTTTAATAAGAAAAAAAAAATTAATATTGAGTAAATATTAAACATATAACAGCTGGGTATCAAAAACTTATACCAGCTGTGCTGATTCAAGCTTATCCCCTGTTAATATTGAATGTTCATCCATCAATTCTTACAGCTTTTGGATGTAAAGACTTCTATGGTATGAAGGTGCATAAAGCAGTCGTTGCTTCAGGAGCAAGTTGTTCCATGTATGGAGTCAGTCACCGTTTGCTTTTCCATTACTGAAAAATTGAAATAGCCTGCAAGGGGGCGAAACTGGCACACGAACATGTATATATAAGAGAAAAAGAGTAGAATGCATACCAAAGCCCAGGAAAACCAGCATAAAATACTCTTTTAGTGCAGAAAACGAAAAAAAAAAATTCCAAAAAACGAACAAGGACAAATCACTTGATTTAGACTTGGAATTACCTTCGTGGTGATTTCAGTGTAAATCTTTTGGTTCCAGATAGGATCCGAATAGGAAGAAACATATTCGTCAATTTCCAGAGCTTAAAAACATAACAAGAACAGTGTACATTATAGGGACTAAAGCAATAAATGCTCCTTTGGCTTTTTCTTTCTTTTTTTCCAGCGACACCACAGCAGCACCAAAGCTGAAACTTTCATATGCATTTCATCTACACCTAGACTGTTGAATATTTTGACTGCTACTAAATGGTCCTCCTTTCTGGTAACGGAAAACATGAATGGACTTGGCTGCTCAAACAGGAGGATTTCCTCTCTAAATAATTTTCTCATGCTCAAAGCTTCAAAATATTTGTTCAAACCACAACATGCTTTGATCTCAGAAATAACTGAAAGAAGTTAATATACAAGAATAATATCTTCTATCTCTACATCAATTAACCCAAATTTGTATTAATTCAGGATTAAAAAAAGATAAAAACAAAAAAAGCCCCTCCCCCACTACCAAAAAAAGAAAGAAAAGGAGATGGGCAAAACAGTGAGCATGACAGAAATCCTTGGGAACAAGATAGGGAGGGGGGGGGGGGGGGAGCATCCGCTGCAAGCCAGATTAATAGAAAAGACAAAATATTTACGATACCAGATAACAGGAAAATGTAACAGTGAAAAATAAGTTGGCAGTATTGCATCAGGGTAATGTTAAGGAAAAGTGATGTAATTCCTTAAAACAAAAAGCCATCTCAGTCACCACCAAGTTCAAAGAATAAGAAATAGCAAACCTCTTCGATGCATTTCATGCATAGCCTGTACGAACTGAATGACTGGTTTCGCAGTCCCACGTTGACCCCCCCCCACATCCTAGTACATCTTAAAGGCTCTAGACTCAGCGTCCCTTTTTAAGAGAACTATTATGCATCTCAGGCAAATTATCAAGGTTTGTAAGTAACCAATCTTGCTCCTTCTGGACATATAACCTTTCATGTCTAGGGTCCACATATATGCTCAAGTTACCATACCCATATATCTGGTGACCGTCATGCATCCTACCAGGTTTTGGCTTGAAAAGCAAGCCATGATGTTGCGCATGTGCCTCAACAACTTCTTTGAAAGTCATCTCAACCGCATCACCACCAAAACCATCCATTTTTGTTGTGCTACCCATGCCAGCGGCAGTTTGATATTGAGCATGCGCTGCAGCTCTTTGCTGGACCTCAAACTGCCTCTGCTCCTGCGCCCTCTTCTCCCTCAGACCAGGCTGGACCACTTCCATACCTTCAATAGCCCGATCAATCATGTTGAGTCCAAGAGTAAATTGATACCGAATATTTTCATGTGCCTGAAGCTCTGGTGGAAGAAGTCCTTTCCAACCAACATACCATTTATGAACCTCTTGCAAGTTAGGATTTGAACAAAGCCAGTGATACAAAACCTGCAGCCACTTTGAAAAGAAAAACCTCTCCAACAAGTCAACCGTGAGATGAATTGGAATTGCAGATGCCCATGACATAACCCAATAGAAATGATCAAGCTTCTGATTAGCTGGGTTTATTTGGAACTCTTGCAATGCAACCTGCAACTTAGGAACTATAAATCTGCGCATAAGACTTTCCCAGCTGGCAGAATCAAAGACAGTTTTCCAGGGCGATAAGATAGTGTAAGCAGATGCATCACTCGGGTGCCACGCATCAAGACCCATGCTTAACTTCATACGTATCATCTGGTACAAACCCTCAAATTTCAGTCCCAACTGCGGCAGCCATGGATGTACCCAAACATGTATCGGAACAGTTTCCTGATGAGGGTCCCACGAGTCCACAGCACTATATAATTTTGGCATAACTATATTAACCAATATGCTCTGAACAACTGATGCAGGGAACAAATTTTCCCAAGACTCCAAAAATCTAAGCATAGGTTCAGGGTCCCTAGGCTCCCAAGTATTAGTTCCAGATATTCTTACAGCAGGCAAAGCTACTTCTGATACTAACTGTGCATAAGGCGTGGATTCATCCCATATATCACTACTTTCCTCACCTTGCAGCATACTCTTCCATAATTCTTATGCTTCCAATCCATGCAGTGGGTTTCTAAGAGGATCCCAGCCCTGAAATACTCTAATAAACAAAAGTAAAGCATATGAACAAGCAATGCAAGTCAAGTTGCAAAGCTTATAATCATCTGCAAATTTCCTCTTTATGTCGTCTGTGAAATACTTTGCAAGTGAATCCAAGGTCAAAGTTCCTGAAGACTTCTGTTCCTCAATATGGCTCACCACACCCATGATCTCTTCCATGTTATCCAGTTGCTTCTTCTGGCGTGCGGCCTCTGTTTCCAACTTCTCCTTCTCCCGCTGCAAGCTTATAGCAGTCTCCCTTACGTTCCTCAGGTCTCTATCAATCTTCTGTACATCAAGCTCTGCCAAATCCACAATCAACCTCACATTATGCTGAAGTTGTGACATTGGAACATCATTCTCCTTGGCCTTCTCTTCTGCATTCAGATTCTCCAAATTCATCAACACCCTCACTTGTGGCCCCCGCATATCAATCACCTTCTGGAAAACCTCAAAACCTTGTTCTTCCTTATTTGCCAACAACTCCTCTGCTGTTATATACTTCTCCTGCTGCTGCTTCTTCATGCCCTTCATCCATCGCCTGTCCTTCATTCTCCCCACTGTCTGACTCTGCCTTTGGCTCACAGTTTCCGTCCCCTGCAACTGAGGCAACTTAGCTGATGCTTCTTTAAAATCATTGAACCCCATTCCCATATTTTTCGGCCTCATTTTGCTTCAATTGGAGCTACGATTCCTTGCTGATTCTTCCCTAGTCCACCTCCCTTATAACCCATTTTCTCCAACAACTTCATCCCAATTCCTTTTGTATGCTTCTCAAACTCCCCAACATCCCCATCTTTCGCTTCCTTTCTTTTTCCCACTCCTTTTGCTGTCTTCTCCATTCTCTCCCGCTCTCTCCCTTCTGCGTTTCTCTTTCTGTTTTTTAAAGTAGAACTCCGCCTATAAATTGGCCTTCGAAATCATTCTCCATTCCAAATCTTTCCATCTCCTCCTCGTAATCATCCATCTTCTTATTTATTTATCTCTCCCACCCAATCTGTAAAACCGAATCTATCTATCAATAACACTCTCTCTTAACTTGAATCTATCCATTGATGGATCTAAACAAGTTTATTAAGGTTTAATTAGAAAACTGAAAGAAGAAGAAGAAAAATGGGTACCGATGAAATAATTTCTAGGGTTTTCCTCCAAAATTTTGTAATGTTTGAAAGTTGAAGTGGTGGAGATAGACAACGAAGCTTAAGCTGGAAATCCAAGAAAAGCACACCAAAGCCTAACGATCAGTGCAGAATCTAAGAGACGGTGGAGTACAGTATTTTAAAAAAACTGTCCGTACCATTCTAACCGGTAAATTTGTATTAATATGTCAAAGACAGACCTCAAAGGCAGGGGTTGGTCTGCTCGGTCGGCGTTACCATTGGATTAAAAAAAAATTGACAGGTTATAAAAAAATTATTTAAAATTATTATTAAATTTAAATAACTTGTTTAATTAGGATTTAAAATTAAAATATATAAAAATTAGCTTAAAATGACTGAATCAACTTCATGCTCAAAAACAACTCAAGAAATTATTAAAAAGTCGAGGGTGAAAAAAAAAATAACATAAAAATTGAAAAATCAAAGAAGTTAAATTGAAAAAAAGAAAAAAAACCTTCTGTGAGTTTTCTAAATCTTTTAACTGTATTATGTAATTATTTTAGTTCCTAGACTCCCAAACCAATTCATGTCAAGCATTCTGAGAAAGGTATCCATGTCATACATTTTTTTTTTTTGAATTAGAATGCAAGTATAAATTAAGATCAAAGGTTACCATGTTACAAAACCGGATAGATATACAAGTTGGGAACAGGTTCCAAGCAAAAGAATACAAAGAATAACAAGGTCATGCATACATAGACTAACTAACCAGGCAATAAAGAAAAACCTATATTTTATACACAAAGAACATATAGGGAACAATCTCTGTGGAACCCTGAAAAATTATAATTTAAATATGCGGATGTGTAAACTCCTATGTAAATATAAGACTGAAAGTGATATGATCTCAATCAGTGATGGAAAACAAGATTCATAATAGATAAATAATGATATATAATGGAGGGGATGGCCTCCATAAAATGAATTTTGGTTTAGAATTCATAAGGATAGAGGAACTGGTAATGCGTTTTGATGGATAAAATAATGAGAAAAATGATAAAATGTTTCTAAGGAATAAATGAGGTAATAAAGAATAAATCATAATAAAGGATAGTGCAATGAAAATGGCAGGACTGAAGGTGCAATCACCGATTAAAAATCAGTGACGTTACTTTGAAACGGTAAGAAGCCGATAAATAAATAAAGATGAAAATTTTATAATGAATATATTCCAAAATAATAAAATGACCTTAAAGGTTTAGAAGGATAATTGATATGATTTTATGTGAAGATTGAACAAGAAAATTTGGATTGCTGACGAAAAGTTATGAATTGACCACTTTTACATTAGAAAGCAGAGTTCTCAATCCAATCATTGAATTGGGATGTAATTTTGCATGAAGTCTATTAATATGTTTTCCTACCTTGTTTAAAGATCCCATCCCAATTTAAGTTCAATAAAGACTAGTGATTTAAGTAGAAATAAACCAGATAGGTTACGTGAAAAATAAAACAAATACATAAAGGCATAAATGAATGACAAAATTGTAATTAAGGGAAAATTTGCCTTTAAAACAACAAAGAGGCCACCAATCCAAAAAAAAAAAAGGAGAGACAGTAGAGAAAATTCAGCGAGAGAGAAGTGCAGAATTTGGAGGAGCCAATAATGCTTCGGTGGTCATATCTCTGGAATTCACCGTTGAATTGTGTTGAGTTTTGGATAAGTTGTTCTTCTCACGTTTCTCTACTAATTGATCCGAGGGCTTTGAAAGCACATAATACATTGGATAGATATCATAATCAGAAAGTTCCTGGGAAATAAAAGGAAATACCCTTGCAGGGCAGTTTTGGTCGCCGACCGATTTATCTCTATTCCACCGTTGGATTGTGTCCATTTTTGGATATATCGTGCGCCTAGATGTTGCCTTCATTCTAGACGGTGGAGATCAGAAACACACTCTCTGGTAAGGTGTTGTTCATGTTGAACAGTAGGTCATTAATTTTTAGGTTAGCTCGGTTTTATTCAGATCTAGGGAAATCCAACCGTTGGATCATTTCGATTTGTAGATATATTATGCATGATTCGAAGCTCTATATTCTGACTGTTGGGTTCTAAAATAAAATCAAAGGTGAATGACTTATTGCCTTTTAAATCTATTGCTAGGTTTGATAAAATTTAGGAAACTTAATTAAATACATGTTTTGATGAAATTAGAATTGTGTGGGTGTTTTCTAAAATAAAATATAAGGTAAATGACTTATTGCTTTTTGAATCTATTGCTAGTTTTGACAAAATTTAGGAAACTTGATTAAATACATGTTTTGATGAAATTAGAATTGTGTGGGTGTTAGGGTTTATGAAAGATATAATGGTAAAATATGTTCTTGATATTAATATTGTTATAGATTAATTGTGTGTTTGTTTTACGAGGGGAAGAATGATTATGGAGTCAAAATAGGAACGAACATTGTTATATGAACATGTTGATTGAATAAAAGGCTAACTTGTTGGTTGTGTGGATATGAATGGGGTGAAACCATGAAGAAATTGGAATGAAAGAAATTTGAAAAAAATAAAACATATTTAAGGCTGGTCATAAGCATATTTGTAAAACCCCGAATAATATTATTGATATTAATAAAAGTCAGGATTACAAAAAATGAGGGAAAGTGATACATTAAATTATATGAATGATGATATATTCGAGAATCTGAATTAAAATGTTTTGTTCAAGTGTTACTATATATAAATAAATAAACACGAAAATATTAAAAAAAAATTTATAGAAGTAAATTTCATGAAACTGAAAGTACCAATGAGTAATTTAGTGAAATTCGATATAACCCGGGCAAGATTTGGTATAAATAGGTATAAGGATTTAGGAAATTTTACCCAAAAATCATAAAAGTTACTGTTGAGGGATATAGAAGGCATTAAAAAAAATTAAAGAAATAATATTTGTGCTAAAGTGTGTGCGAGAAGAAAACATTTAGGGACATGGAAGGTATTTTTAAAAACGTTAATTATATATATGAGTACAAGTGAGTGTGTGCTGTAAAGAGAAAAAAAAAAGAACAAAACTTGCTTTTCAAATAGAAAGAAGCATTCGATCAGGAGAGGAAAAACAAATTCAAGCAAGGAAAATTTCTCAATTCAAAAGTGTTAAAGCTTTGTTTATTGCTTGGTAAGGTGCCCTCACACTTTTAAATAAGTTTCTTGAAGAATTAATGCTTTAAATTGATTGAACTTTGTGAAATGAGGAATTAGGGTTCATGATAAATTTTGGGGAAAATTACAATTGATTGTGAAATTGTGTTAAGATTGTTGAATTGAGTAGAGAAAGTAAGAAATTATGGTAATTGACGCAAAATTTTAGGTGTTCTTGAAGAAGGGATTTTTTTGGAAAAATAATAATAAGAAGAATAAAATTTAAGAATTTGAATAAGATGAGATTGTATAGGAAAGAGATGATATTAATGTTAAAGAGTGAATAGATCATGAATTTTTTATTTTTTCCTTTAATTTAAATTTTGGTAAGATAAATTAAATAAATACATTTTATTTTGAATGATGAAATGAATTGTGTTAGAATGTGAAAATTGAAAGAATAGGAAGGAAATTTACAAAAGGAAGAAAAGAATTTTCATGTTTCTCTCTAAATTTTATTTTGGCAAATGAAAGGATAATTGGAAGGATTTTATTTATTGAGTGTGTCAATATGGAAAGTAGAATAATGATGTGATATACTTGTCAATTCAGGAGAGGCTACCAAGCCGAGACCACAGTAGGGAACTTCGGCTCGAGCTTAGTCGTCAGGTAACTACACGATGCCCGAATTTAATATTGGTCAATATGTATTTTTTTTATCTGATTAATTGTGGTTGATATATTATAAATTATTATGTTGTTTACTTGAAAAAATAAGATATGCGATGTGATGAATTAATTCCTGAATTAATGGGATTAATGCCCTAATTAATGGGTGTGATAAGGAATTAATTCACTGGTTAATGGGATTAGAACCCTGGTGATTGGGTAAATCATTGAATTAATGAGTTTAATGTCATGGTGAATGGGTGTGATGAGAAATTAAATCCCTGATTAATGGGATTAGTACCCTAGTAAATAGGTAAATTGTTGAACTAATTCCTGATTTAATGGAATTAGTGCCCTGGCAAATGGGCGAGATGAAAAAGTACTTTCCTGGTTAATGGGATTTGTACCCTGATTAATGGGTGAAACGTTAAACTAATTTTTAGACTTGTGACAATAGTGCTTGTTGAATGGACTAGTAGAAAAATTAGTCATCTATTAGTGAATGTAATGTCGTGGTAATTGTGCAATAGGAATAATTATATTTTGTTGATGTTAAGAAAAAAAACAAAATCATAGATTATTCTGAAATTTAATTGATGTGTAATACTAGATGAGCAAATTAATTTAATGATCTTTTGACTAAATTTACAAAAAGAAAGGAAGAAATAAAGAAAGTAGAAAGAATTTTATGAATGTCTTTTTTTTTTATTTTTCTAATTGAATTATTATATTAAATCTATTTTCAGGTACATCCCCCAATCGGACTGACCAGTAGATTAGTTTCCTTATATTTTGTTGGATATCATGTTGTAATGAATGAATTTATCATTTGTTTTTTGTAATATAACGCGTCTATAGTTTATCGAAAGCTCTTTTGTGTAGTATAATCTTAATTATGAATTTCTTCTTTAATTATGAATTTATTTCGATTATAATTTCGTTAATGGTCCTTATTTGTAAATCTTTGAATTGTGTAATGTACTTCAGTTATAATTTTTAGAATAATCCTTTAGATTGCATCCATGTAAATGTGGGATATTGAATTGTGTAGATATGTTTGAATTTGATTATTGAGAAGTTGTGATGTATTGAGAGGAGGATGTCCTGGATGATAGGACGAGTAAGAGATTTGTTAATTGGAGATTGTGGAAGAAGAGTCAATAACTTGGTACCTAAAAATATAGAGGAAACTCTGCCGAATTTTTATTGATTACAGAAAAAAAAATTTCCTAATCTCAATTGAATTATTATGTCCTTGCTCTTTCTTTTGAATACAAATGTTGGGGTTGTTACAATATTTTTGGCAAATTGATTAGTTAATAAAGATTATCATGGATTTCAATTAGTAGGGTGAAATTATTGTTGTGATTTAAATGGTGCCAAATGACCTTGGATAATGCTGTTTATGCATGAAAATAAGTTGGAAGTTGAAAAGGATTTTCAAGGGATGAAAATCCTCATTGTCTGAAATTTTAGCTATAAAGGAGAGACTATTATGATTATTGATTTTGAGTCTCAAAACAAAGTAATTTGGAGTAGATTTCTTCATGAAAGTTGTATTTCTATGTTTTATCTTTCTATATAGACAAATCAAGCCCAAAATGGAGTTTTACAGCTTTAGTTATGATAAAAACACTAGATAGTGTTCTGAGTTGGTTAAGCTAAATCGATCAAAATTAGATAATTTTTAATCTTTGCTTGAAATCATTGTGGAGTGATGGTTTTAATAACAAAATTATAAGAATAAATATGAACATGAAAATGAGTAAGAGTATGAGATCCTAATAAAATTCCTTGTGATTGGTTTGAGAATACTAGTTGAATGAGAATTAAATGAAGATGTGATGTTGGTTGTATTGTTGATAGAAACTTAATCCCTGGTGGTACAGGGGAAGTTGTGGGGACTGGACAATTGTATAGAGTGGCAGCACGTGCACCTATTCTAGGTAGGTGATTCATCACCTTATTTTGTAATTATTAGTTTTCCTTAAATATTTATGTTGTTTATTTAATTGATGTTAAAAGAATGAAGCAAATAAATAAGTTGAGTGATTATTACAAATGAGAATTATTGGTAATTTATGAGAAATTACCAAAATTATTTGGCTAACAAAAGAGGTTAGCCGGATGCTAGGTAATTCGTGTGGAATTACCGGATTATTGTGGCAGCCAAGATGGGTTAGCCCGATTTCTTGGATAATTAAGAGAATTATCGGGTTTATTGGTTAATAAGGAAGTTAGCTGGATATGGGGTAATTCATATGGAATTACCGGATTTATGAATTGTCGGATTGATTGGCTAATAAAAAAGGTTAACCGGATGCTGAGTAATTCGTATGGAATTACTGGATTGATTATGGCAACCAAGATGGGTTAGCTGAATTTCTTGGGTAATTAAGAGAATTACCGGTCTATTGGTTAACAAGGAAGTTAACCGGACATGGGGTAATTTGTATGGAATTACCGGATTGATTGACTAACAAAAAAGGTCAGCCGGATGCTGGTAATTTGTATGGAATTACCGGATTAATTTTGACAATGATGGGTTAGCCAGATTTCTTGGGTAATTAAAAGAATTACCGGGTTTATTGGTTAACAAGGAAGTTAACCGGACATGGGGTAATTCGTATGGAATTACCGGATTGATTGGTTAACAAAAGAGGTTAGCTAGAGACTGGGTAATTCATATGGAATTATTGGATTTATTGGTAACTGAGAAAGGTTAACCAAATGTGTGGGTAATTATATTAAATTACCAGAATTATTGGCAATCAAGATGAGTTAGCCGGATATTTAAGTTTTGAAGAAATTATTTGAATTAATTGATTGAAGTTAGAAGTAGTAAATTCTAAAGGTTATGAGTATTAATTAATATATGACTAAGATATTGAGTAAATTAATTAATGTGGTTATTGGGTATACACAATAACTTAGAGATTAGAGGGGAATTGATAAATAATTAGTCACTATAGTGTTGGTGGCTAAGGATACATTACAATGATACTTAGCACCATAAATTGATACTTTGCACAAATTGATACTCGGCACTGTTATGAGGGTGACCAAGGTTATGTGAAGGATGCTTAGTGACTGTAATGTCGATAACTTAGATTGTGTGTGAATGATACTTGGCAACCATGGTTACAATGCATATGATGTTAATAAGAAAAATAAAAAGGGTTCGGTACGAATGAAAGATTCAGATGGCATTGATTAGCTATCCGGGTTTGGATAGTTAATAGTATCGATGGGGTTCATCGATGCCGACATTTTTTAAATTGATTAGTTGATCCCGGGCAATTGGGTGACTAATGATTTTAGTAAAGATTACTAACATCGGCATGGTTACTCCTGGTTAAGTGAAAAAGATAAGTTGATTAACTATTCCGAGTCAAGAAAATTTAATGATATCAATGGGTCACATTGGTATCGACAATCATTTCGGGTGTGATTAGGTACTCCAAGTAAGGAGACTAATGATGTCAAGGGTTTTTGATATCGGCAACTTTAATAGTAAACTAGATATGAATAAGATTTGATAAACTATTTTGGGGAAGGATATCGACACTTGAATGTAATTGATTGTTCTAACCCAATATTGGGAGACTAATGATACTAATGAGATTCGTTAGTATCAACAATTACCTTAAAAAAAATAGAGGGGGGAATATTGATTAGTTATTCCAAAAGAATGAGATAAAATAATGATATCAAGAGAGGAATATCTTAGTATCAAGTGAGAATTGATTTATAAGGAGATGATGTTTGAAAACCATTGAGATGTGTTGAGATTTCCAAGATGAAATTATTCTCAGCAAATAAGATATGTTATTAGATAGATATTGGTAATAGATGAAAAATATATGTTGTAAAAGAGGTTTATGCCTAATTTTATATATCAAAAGAAATTCTATGGAGATTATTACCTGTCATTGTTATTGTTTGTTGTTATATTTTTATATTTATGTGTACACGTTAATTTCTATTTTCAGGTCCATCAGGATCATGTTAGGAACGATATTAGTTTAGTTACATTTTGCTTTTGATAATTATTTATAAATTAAGAGTCTTATCTCCTAAAATTTGAAATGTAATATTAATCCGCAAATTTGAATGTATGACTTTAATCTAATGTTTGTAACTCCAAGTACCTATTTAACAATGCATGTTTATAGTTGAAATCAATTCTTTCATTTGAATTACATTATATGATGCTATTGAATAAGCTGTGTTGTGTAGATGATGATGAGTTGAGTTGAAATCCATGATGATTGGATCGAGATGTGAAATAAAATTGGAAGTGTAATATGATTTTGTCGATAACTTGGGACCTCCCAGTATAGGGAAGACTTTACTGAAATTTTGGAGGAACCTGTATAGAAAAAAAATTACCTGAAAATTTCCAATGTATCATGGAAAAAGATGTAGGAAATTGGGGTTGTTACAAGCTCCATGCAAAAAAATAGGCTATATAAGGCCAAAACCAAAATATGCAGGAAAGGTTAAAAAAATAAACCACTTAGTGGAGGTGTCTAAACTAACCCAACCAGCAACACAAAACAACCAAAATCCATATCAAAACCCAGACTCTAAAGGAGCCAAAAGCAACGTCGAGCAACCTAGCTAGTAGAAACCAGCAAGCAGATCAACAAAGATAGAGAGAGCACAACAAATAGCAAATCACCTTCCAGTAGAAACCAGAGCATCCAGCAAACAGGGGAACGAGCGCTAGAAGAAACACCCATCAGCATAAAACAGCAAGAATGACAGCAAGCCATGCGACAAACAAGCCAGAAAAAAAATAAAAGACCAACAGAAGACACTCTCCCAGCCATTCCCAAAACCCCAGCAAAAGAGCAGGAAGTAGGAAGTAGAAATAGATGAAGTTGTAGACATCCTAGACAAGCAAAGAAACATCACAGCTAGAAGTAATAAGAAATATCCACAGCAACAAGAGATACAAAGCAAAAAAAGAGGAAGAAAGTAAGCTTTCAAAGAGACTAGAATACAGATAACCAAATCCCATGTAAAGACATTTTAGAGCTCAGCCTGAAACACTATAAGCTAAGGGATTAGATTCATGGAAGTACAAAACTGTGTAAAAGAGAATTTGAAACTTGCGGAGTAAATAATCAACAGATTTGACAATATTGTCAAAAACTCTTTTGTTCCGTTCTCCCCAGATCAGATACACAACCAAGGCTAAAGAAACTCTACGCATTCTTGATGCAACCCCTTCTTATTAACATTAAGACCTCGGAGTGCACTATGTAGCCATGCTCCTATTAATCTGCAACCAAGACTTAACCTTCCTCCAGAAAAAGGAAGTCCAATCACAAGCAAAGAAAAGGTGGGTGTGAGTTTCATCATGTTGCCTACAAAGAGAAAAAATATTGTCAGATGAAGCAGGCCATAATATGTCTTTTGTTTTCAGCCTTTCAAGCACAACTAGTCATAGGATGAAGTTGTGATGAGGCATTAACCATTGCTTTTAAATTGCATTGTACAATCAAAATGGGACATTTTAAATCTAAAATGTTTATGAGTATTAGTAGAGAAGGAGCCCAAATTATTCTGCCAGCATTGAAGCATGCTAACTACTTCAATAGTGCCACCACAATCATGAACCAGCTGATCTTTTAGGAGAAAAATGGACTTACAGATTGGAGAATAAGTTTTCTGGAGCTTAGAAGTCCATAATGTATGACGAGGTAAGTAGTAATGGTAAACCCATCGACACCAAAGAGAGTCAGTTTTAAGATGGATATTCCACAAGTGTTTAACAAGAAGTTTTTGTTTCTGGCTTTAAAATCAAGAAGACCCAAATCCCCTTCGCACTTAGGCAGGCATACATTTTTCTAAACAACGAGCGTTGATTTATTACTTGTAAGGCTCCTACTCCACAGAAAATTTCTACACAGGGAGGAGATACGACTGAGAACTAGTAAAGGTATGAGGAAGATATTGATCCAAAAATAAATCATCCCACTTAAAACAGAATGAATTAGCTCAAACCTACTAGTATAAGACATGTGCTTCCCCATCCAACTTCGTATACATGCCTCTAACTTATGTAGAAGAGGATAGTACTGGCTAGCAAGCAGCATGTGAGGACTTAATGGCACCCCAAGATACTTTAAAGGAAAACTACCTTCAGAAAAACCTGCATGTTGCAGGTATCATGCTTGGCAGCCTCTCCAACTCCACTAAAGAAAATGGAAGATTTATTAGCATTGATAAATAATCTGGACATCCTCCCAAAAACTAAAAGTTGCTTAAATAAGATATTCATTGAGGGTAAATCACATCGGCAGAGTAGAAGGATATCATCTACAAAAGCTAAGCGGCTTAAACCGAGGGAGCTACACTTTGGATTAAAGTGAAAATCATCCTTTTGAAAGGCCACGTTAAGCATCCAAGATAAATACTTCTTACACATAATGAATAGGTAAGGTGATAAGGGATCACCTTGCCTTACACCACATTTGCCTTCAAAGAAACCAAATAGGTTACCATTAACAGCTACAGAATAGGATGAAGTCTTAACACACTTCATGATTAAGTGAACAAAATGAGTTGGGAAGCCTAGCAATAGAAGCAGATGCCTAATAAAAGGCCACTAAATAGAATCAAAAGCTTTCTTGATGAGGTATCTAAGAGAGGCTCGTTTTCGACCATAATACCGAAGGAGCTCCTGCAAAAGATTTATGTTTTTAGCCATATGATACTCACTCAACCTATCTCTGCACCAATTTTATGCACCAAAAAAGATATTTTCCTAAGCGATTCAAGGTTTGATTTATGGTTGGGTTGGGTGTTAACAAATATTTTGCTCAACACAATGGTGTTCTTTACACTAAGTGGATAGTTTAACTCAATTTAAGGTCATGTTAAGCTGTAACTTGTAAGCTAAAAGAAGGTTAAATGCTAAATTAACAATTCTTATAACTTTATTTTGTGCTTCCTAGATAGAAAGGAGGGGAGACAGTTTGAAAGTTTAAGTGCGTGTTTGTTTTTGTGGTAGCTTTGGCATTTTAGATGTATTGCGGTTATTTAGTATATGGTAAAAATAAAAAGTAATGGTAGAATTAGTAAGATCCATTAATAAATGAGTTCCAACTTTTGGTTCATGATAAGTAATGTATACTAGTTTTTTCCTCTAAGGCTCACACAATAGCTTCTTCTTTTTTATCGTTGAAACTTTGAGAAACTAAAATAACCTTGTTTCTCCCGTAATTGTTATACAAATGAGAGAGTAGCAGAACACTCAAGTTAGATTATTGTAGATCTACAAATCGTCTCCCAGATTTAGAATTGCACAACTTCAAGAAACAACCCCCGAAAGATCTTTAAATCATCTCTTGTATTTTTTTTAATGAGTTTCAGTTAATATCTTATCAATTTGCATGCGTGATTTGTGTTCTCTTGTTTTTATTGCTTGTTAGATTGGATTTGTCTTCTTGCTAGCTTGGATATGTGCTTACACCTTTAGAATTTTCTGGTTTTTCTTTCTTGTTTCATATTTTTCTTAGATATGAGAAATAACATGAAATTACTAGAGAGAATTTTGATAGTGGTTGAGATGAATAGAAAAACAGGTGGTAAGAGAGATAAACGGTGATTGAGGGAAAACAAAAAAGAAACTGAAGATATAACGTGATGATTTTGCAAAGGGTGGGCCTTTCAATATGTAATTGCAGACCATAGAAAGTTTTGAGCCGTTTGGATCTAGGTTATCTTTTTATCTTTAATCTAGCAAAAGAAATTAAAAAAGAAGAAACATGAAACATATTAATATTTATTATTTATGAGAGCCAAATTTCAGTGAAACTTTGCTTGTTGGAGATGTCGGTGGTAAAACAAAGTCTTTTAAGAAAATAAGATTGAAGAATGTATTAAAGGAGTGCTTTCAGGTTTTTTAAATAATTCATAAAAAAAATAATTTATCAACTAATGAACACAAATAATATTTGTTGTTTGGATTTAATGTTGTTTATTCTAATAGGAAGATAAATGTTTCTGAAGATGATTTATCAATTTATGTACATCTTTCTGGTTCTCTGTTTGGAGTTGACTTTAATGATGTGAATTTCTTTAGTTTTTTTTTTATAAGTGAAGAGTCTAAAGAAGCTAGTAATGAGAAGGTAGAGTTAAATGATAAGTTTCTTGTCGGTGATATTGTCAGGCTTAAAATAAAAAATGAGTTTTAGTGCCCAAGAAAAATTTATGATGTTTAAATGATAAGTTGTTGCTTAACTGAACTCAAATGTGTGAATGATGAAATTGCCTTGATTTCCATTTTGTTTCTTTTTTATGACAGGTTGAATTTGATTATCATCCCAATTTTATTCCTGATAATTTTTTAATCGATATTGTTCTCTTAAGAAAATAAATGGTTGAATGGTTTCTTGTAACTTAAGGTCAAATGGTGATATAAACAACCTTAACTTTCTATCAATCCTACTATTAAGGATTTGAAACCGTGATCCAAAATTAACGGGATATGACCTACACTAATTTTAGGCAAGTAAAGATATTACTAATATTTACAAAAAAAAAAATTATTAACACTCCTCCTCAAGTTGGAGAGTGAATATCATGAAGTCTTAACTTGTTGTGCAATGTCACGAATTGATCCTTCCCCAAGGCCTTCGTAAAAACAACTGTTAATTAGAAGCGTGTAGGTACATATGAAGGACTAATTATTCCAGCTTGTAGTTTTTCTCGAACCATGTGACAATCAATTTCGATGTACTTTGTATGCTCATGAAAAATAGGATTAGCTGCCATATGTAAAACTGCCTGATTATCACAAAATAATGATGCAGAAGCTGTCTATGGGATTTTTAAATCTTGTGGTATAAAGAGTAACCAAGTTAGCTTCAAACATGTGTTGTTTATGGCTCGATATTTAGCTTCTGTTGATGATCTTGAAACATTAGCTTCTTTCTTGAATTTCCATAAGATAAGTGAATTTCCAAGAAAAATACAATATCATGTAACCGATCTCCTTGTTGCATGACAACCTCCCTAATCTGAATCATAAAAAGCCTTTAATGTAAGCTTGTTGGTGGCAGAAAACAACAAACCCTGACCTGAAGTCAAGTTGATGTATTTAAGGACCCGTATGGTGGCATCCCAATGAGTTTTGCGGGGCTGATGTATGAATTCACTTATTGTTCGAACAGGATAGACTATATCAGACCTTGTGATAATAAAGTTAATCAATCGCCCAACCAGTTTCTTGTATTTGATTGGATCATCTAGTAATTTTCCATTTGTGGGAGTGAGTTTCAAATTATGTTCCATTGGGAACTTGTCTGGACATGCAGCTAGAAGTCCTGAATCTTGCAAAATATAAAGTGTATACTTTCTTTGAGATATGCCATTTCTTGAAGATTATTTCTTGTAAGAAGTATGTCGTCGACAAAGATAAGAACTGCAGTAAATAAAGTGCTTTGAGCCTTGGTAAAAAGGGAATAATCAGCTTTGGACTGTTGGTAACCGGCCTGTTAAATGGTATTTTAGAAGGTGGAAAACCAGTTTCTGGAAGCTTGTTTGAGGCCATAGAGTGACTTGTTAAGCCGACACACAACATTCTCCCCCTGTTGGCGAAGACCAGGAGGATGCTCCATATACAACACCTCATATAAATCGATATAGAGAAAAGCATTCTAGATGTCTAATTGGGGGATAAACCAATGATGAGCGGTAGCAATAGTAAGAAGACAACGAAGAGTAGAGAGCTTGGTAGTAGGAGAGAAAGTCTCTTGATAATCAATGCCCTCAACTTGAGTGTAGCCTTTAGCAATAAGCCTAGCCTTATAGCGCTCAATGGTGCCATCAGACTTGTATTTGATTTTATAGACCCATTTGCAGTAGGTGTGGTTATGCTGTAAAGCCTCTAATTCTACAGTCATGGCATGACACCAATTTGGATCAAGAATAGCCTGAGCATAGGATGTAGGTTCTGTGCGACCTGTAATCTTACCAAGGAAGGCATAATAAGAGAAGATAAATGATAGTAGGTAAGGAAGTGGGAAGGAGGATATCGAGTACTTGATGCAAAACAAGGCGCTGAGGTTGACGTGGTTAGACATGTGGTAGTTTGTATGCCATGCTGGAGGATGCTTAGGATGAGTGGACTGCCGGGTAGGAAGAAGGGGAATAGGTTGACTTGTATGTATAAGGGTGAGTTCGATGGATGGTAATAGTACATGTAAGTGGATGTGTGTGGGGAACAGAGGTGGGGTAGGAGAGGTGGGTATGTCAGGTGTTTGTGGTGGGTCGACATTTGGGTTAGGCGTATTGATTGGTACGTTGGGAGTATCGGTTGGTGGTGTCCAGCTGTTAAGGAAACCAGAGGAAAAGGGATGCTAAGGAGTTTGTGAGGTATGAAGAGTTTGTGAGGTAGGTGAGGCTAAAAACAGAGAGAAAGGGAAGGAATTTTCACATAATCGAACATCACTAGCTGTCAAAGAATTTATTTGTCTCTAAATTGTAAAGTTTGTAACCCTTTTAGCTAATAGAATATCCAACAAAAACACAACGTGTGGCACGGGGGGTTAAATTTTTTAATATGATGGACAATAGTTGCATAACAGAGACAACCAAAAACTTTCAAGTGGTCGAGTGAGGGGGAACGATTGTATAACAATTCAAAAGGTGATTTATTGGAGAGTAATGAATGAGGGTAATCAGCTAATGAGACAGATAATGGTCAAGATACACTCACCCCAGAAAATAAGGGATAGGTGTGTGTAAACCCTCCGGCGAAAAATCATAAATTGATTAGTTTTATGTAAAAAGAAAAATTCATAACTCTCAATTAGGTTATCATAAAATTATAAAAATTTACGTGAAGCCTTATAATATGATGCCTTAACTTGGGTTAAAATTTCAGAAGTTTTGGAGAAATTTGGAAATTTGACAAAAATTCACAATTTGACCAGTTTTATGTTATTGGACGTAACTATTAGATTGAGCTGAAATTTTACGAGAGATCTTAAAATATATTAAATAAAATCTGGTTAAAATTTCATTAGTGCTAACAAAAAAAAATGAGGACCATCAAATAGAAGCAAAAGGACTCATTAAGAGTAAAATGGTTATTTGCCATTAAAAAATAAAACAAATTTGCTCTCCCTTCCTTTTATATGTTATCGACTAGGCAGAAGCAAAATGGGAAGAGAAAGAAAAGAAAAGGCGAGAGAAAAAGAGAGAAAAGTAAGGGAAAAACATAAAACCAAGGAAAAATAAGAAAAGTGAGAATAACCTTGTAAACTTACAAAGTCTAACTTATAAAACACTAATATAAGAAAGAATCGAGTGAATGATAGAGGAATTGAGAGAGGGAATTTGGCTAACCTTGTGAGAGCAGAGAAATTGGAAGAAAGTCAACTAGTAAACATGAGAAGTTTGGATTTAATGATTGATTTAAATGTTTTTAAGCTTACTTGATTAAGTTAGGAAGTAATTTCATGGAATTTTACTTTGATTCCCTTAAATCCTTGATTCTTGAACTTAGGGTTCTTATGGGAATTTGGGGGAATTAGGAAGGGAAGGAAAAATAATAAAGTTAAAGTGGAATAACATGAAAACAAGTTCAAATAACAAGTAAATGAAGAAAACTTTGGGGGAGGAAAAGAAAGATGACATTCGGCCAAATGAAGGAAGAGTGGAGTGGAGGAATCAGTTTTGATGTTAATGTTTATGAAACTATGTATAATCATAATATTTTAAAAATAATTCCATAATCTTAAACATATTATTCAATACTTGACATTCGTATAAAAATGTTTGAGATTTCATGACATTATAGTTTGAGAATATTACAAAGTGAGACTGAAAAAGTAATGCACGTGCAATGGTGAGAATGTGACGATGGTTGCATTCAAGAACTCCATTTTGTTGAGAAGTGTAAACATAAGTGCACTGATATGTAATGCCATTATTTTGAAAAAAAAAATCACTCATAAAGAAAACTCAGACCCGTTGTCTACCCAAATGGTTTTAATGTTGGGTTGAAATTAAGTATGGACAAAAGCAATTAAAATTTTAAGGAGGTTTTGGGTTTCAAATTTATGTTGCATAAAAAATATCCATGTGCATCTAGTAAAGTCATCCACAATGGTGAGAAAGAAACATGCCCTTGAATGTGTGAGAATTTTGTGTGAACCCCAAATATCACATTGTAACAAATCAAATGGAGCTTTAGTGGATATTGAACTTAGAGAAAATAGAAGTCTTGTTTGTTTGGCTATGGGAAAAACACTACAGTTATTATAAAAAAAAAATAATATTGGAAGGCAATAATGAACAAGCTAATCTAAGACAAGAAGGAGACAAGTGTCCAAGTCGCATGTGTCATAAATGAGAGGAGAGGGAAATTTGACATGAGATAGGTGTTCTTTGCAACGGAGACATGTAATAGAGACCACCACGCTGTTTACCCAAGTCAATCATCTTCCCCGTAGCCAAGTCCTACAAGACACAAAAGGTAGGGAAAAAAATGGCACAACAATTTAGAGAATTAGTTAATTTACTAACAGACATGAGATTTAGATGAAAAGATGGAACACACAAAATTTTATCTAATCTGATATTGGAATTGAATGGTATGGTGCCAGTGGAAATGATTGGGGCACAAGAACTAGTGGGTAAATTAATAGTGAGAATTTATGATGATTCAATTTGAGTGATAAGTGTGGGGTCATAAATGATGTGATCAATAGCTCCACTATCTAAAATCCAAGGATTGGTGAACACATAATTTATGGAAGGGATGAAAAAAGAAGCCAAACCTGCAGCATTTTCATAAGCATTGCTATTATTAGAGGAATGAGTTGAACTGATCATAGAAACAACTTGTGCTAGTTGTTGGAGTTGCTCTGCAAAGAGCCCATGTAAAAGATTGGTTTGAGAAGCCAAATGGGTTAGCGTGCTGAAGATATGTGACTAGCCCCCATTCATTGGAGCTATATCTACTATGTGGTCAATAGGAAAAGACCCACATGGATTGCAGTTCCTTTTTGACCCGTGACGTTGTTGCTTGGATTGATTATGCCTTGAGTTCTTGTGTGATTGGGTACCCATGTCCTATTTTTAAATTTACACCTATCCTAAGTGTGGTCCCTCCTGTCACAGTAGTTGCAATGAAATTTAAGGGTCCGACATTCTTCAATTGTATGACTGTTTCTATCACAATGCTCACATTGTTTGTTTGTGGAATTATTCGACATATTGTTTGATCGGCTATGAATCGTAGCTTTAATAGGAAAAAAAATTGTTGATCCTAATGTTATTTGTCGTTATGTTTCATCTTGAACAACTAGTGAATAGGCTTGGCAAACATTAAGCAATGGAGACATCATGAGGATGTTGCTATGAACACCGTTGTAAGTATCATTGAGGCCCATAAGGAATTGCATCATTCGATCTTTTTCCTTTTGTTCATTGTGTACTTTCATCTCGTTACATGTGAGAGGGGTTTGATATGTTTATAATTCATACTAGAGATCTTTAAGTTTTTTGTAGTAGTCTGAAACTGTCATGGTGCCTTGTGAGAGAGAGGCGATGGATTTCCATATCTGATATATGGTTGGTGCATTCTTTTGTGAAAACTGGTCTTTGAAATCTTGCCATACTTAATGAATAGTCTTGGCATGAACGACTGCTTTGGCCAGATCGTGTTCCACCTAGTGAGCAAGCCATGATAAAATCATATTGTTGCATCGATTCCAGAGAGCATATTCTGTTGGTTGTTTAGTTTCTGAAGGAGGTTGAATGGATCCATTGATAAAGCCAACTTTGTTCTTGGCTGTAAGAGCATAAATCATGGATTTACTCCAAGATGGGTAATTGGTGCCGTTCAATTTTATTGGAACAAGCATAAGATTGGGGTGATCTAATTGATGAACGAAGTATGGATGTGTCAAATCCGTATTGGGATTTTTGAAATTGTTTCTGGTGGTGTTTGATTGGACAAGGTTGTTAAAGGTGGATAAGGTATATAAATGGTCAAATATCAGGGTGATGCTCTGATACCATCTTAAAAAAAATAAATGGTTGAATGGTTTCTTGTATCTTAAGGTCAAATGGTACAGCATATATATACAACCTTAACTTTCTATCAATCCATTAAGGCTTTGAAACCGTGATCCAAAATTAGCGGGATAAGCCCTGCACTAATTTAGGGCAAGTAAAGATATTACTAATATTTACAAAGATATTTCTTAATATGTTCCATGTTTGTAAAATCATGAATAACAAAGGCCTTCTTGAATGGATTATGCTCGTGATGAGATTGCAACTATTTTAATGGGACAACAAAAAATAGAATTGTAATGTTGCATTATTGTATATATGATGTATAAATAATTCAATGCACATTAATGTAATTACAAATTAAGAAATTAATACATGTTTTTTTAGTCATTTTACTAGTGATATCATTTTCAACTGCAATTTTAATCAAATATTTCTAAACTGTTTTTTATCTGACCATAATTTCAACTATATTTTTAACCAAATACATATTTTAATCCAACCAATCACAATCAAAAATGATTTTTATAAATTTATTTTTTTTAAAATCCAACAACAAAAACTATCACAAACCAAACACACTCTTCCAAGCGAGATGGTTGTTTGAGTGTGCTTGATTTTGATTCTCTTTTGTTGCTCGACGTTACTTGTTTCTCTAGGTGGTTATTCCTTTAGTTGCTGCTGCAGTGCTGCGTTGGTTTTTGGGTTCCATTGATTCTATTGATGTTTATTTAGTTATTTATTTTTGTCTTGGTTTGTTATTCTTTATGGGATTGGGTTCGGGGTTATTGGTCTCCACGAAAGCCTTTTGGAGTATAGCATGCTTATTAAGGTTCTGTCCTAGGTTTCGTACTGTTGTCTTTGTGCTTCAAGAGATTTTTGTTTTTAGGCTCTATGGATTTTGGATTCTATGTTGTTCTTGTTTGTTGTTTGCTAGACCTTTCTATTTATACCCACACTCACACATCCCATGTACCATGCATATAATGTCTGTGATTTGTTGCATTTGTGGACACTGGTTTGTGAAGTGCTTTGGTACTGTTGCTGCTCTCATAAGCTGTACGTGCTGGACTGTTAGTTCACTGTTTTTCTCTCTTTTTTCTGTTATGTCCTGAATTTCTTTGGTCTGACTTTGCATATTGTTGTTTATGTTTTGACTTGCTTACCTTTGTGCATTCAATTGGTTGCTTTTGGCCATTCCTGTTATAATCTGTGCTGACACGCTGCTTGCCTCTTGCATTACCTTTTGGCCATTCCTGTTACTTTTTTGTCATGGAACTTCCTGTTTGTTGTATGACTCTTCTTTCATTGTTTTTTGATGCCTTTCCCTTCTTTTATACAAAAAAAAAAAAGTGATATGCTTTTGTCTCCATTAGAGAGCACGTACGTTGTCGCTGCTTCCATTTGTTGTGCATTGCTCTTTTAATAATTAATTGGCAGAGTGTTGAACACAAGCACGTCTTCCCCTTACATATAAGATTTGACCACTTATCAGCCTCCCTAGAAAGTGATTTAGTTCTGTGTTTTTTTTCATCTTTTAATGGATGAGAAAAATATGGCTATATGCTCTACTAAATGCTTGGCACTTGACAGCTAGAGGTATGGAACAATGACCAAGGATAAACATGGTAGAAGAAAATCAAACTATAATGGCGAAGAAAATCTCCCAGTACAGTTTAATCTCGAGAAAAGCATGATTTGGTTATAATATAAGATCTAAGATATGGATTTGGTTGTAAAATATTAGAATTTTACTCTTAAAAGAGGATACCAGATATTTTGAACAAAATTTGGGAATATTGCTAGAAGACAATTGCTTACAGATGATTTCATTCATGGCTCATCTATTGCAAATACACATGTTCTTTTTTCTTTTCTTTTTTTTCTGTCTATGGATGAGAGCTCAGACAGGTAGTTGGCACATTGTGCCTAATGAAGTGAAAAAATAATAATTAAGCTTTGGGTTAGAACATACATAGTGCTTTTTAGAATGGACGACGAGGTTTGAGCATAGGATTTTCTCTTGCATTGCACCATAATGTTGATCTTTTTTTGGCGTTGATTTTTGATCTGGTTCATGATTTCTTTGTTCGACGAAAAAAGAGAGGGGTATTTTGTGCATGCTTTGCAGCAGGACTTACGTTAGATTTGTTTTTGTTCAAGTCAGCTTCATTAACTGGCTATGAACTTGGAAGAGTCCGACGTCGTGTGCCAGTTTTTTTCTCTTTGTTTTTCATGAAAGAAATACAGATGTGCTAAAAAACTTGCTCAGCAACATGAATTGTATTTTGTACGGTGAGAAAATGCATGCCCTATAACTTGGTTGTTTTAAGCTGGATTCATTTGATCTTCTCTTTTTTCACCCTCTGACTTTGCAGGCCTTCATCTGCTGTCATTTGTTTTTCTGTCCAGCGTGCCTCCTACCAATTTTACTGGTTGTTTATGCTTGCTATCTAAAGGTTATCATGACCACCCTTTCTTCTTCTTCTTCTTTTCTTTTGTTTTTTTCATTAGAAAGACTTGGATAATAGCATAAATAGAGTAATTAATGAGGAACTTTCTTGCCTGTTGATGTTGTCCACTGCGAATCAAGTGTTGCAAGAAAAAAAAGATTGGATTGTTGCGTAGCATGTCCCACTGTCCAATTAGCATTTTGTTTTTGTTCCTTTTCACGTTTGGTGTTAGAAAATGATATAAATTATATCTTGAGACCTCACCTAACCGCTTAAAGTATTAAGTTAAGATAGTTTCTTGACATGGCATGGTATCAGAGTCTTGATGATCAAGCAGTCACGAGTTCGAATCTCATCATCCCCATTTATTTGATAAAAAATTATGCACAAGGTAATGTGGCTAAAGAGCTTTCACTTGAGGGGGTATGTTAGAAAATGATATAAATTATATCTTAAAATCTCACCTAACAACTTAAACTTTTGGGTTGAGACGGTTTCTTGACATGAAACTTGGTTTTGCGCTCCATTTCAGCTACAATCTTTTTGAGCAAGATGGCCTTTTTTTATTTTTCCCTGCATCCATTAGCGGAAATGGTGATAGACTTTTAATATATAAGTAGTTTTATAAGAATGCGGATGTGTGATTGCCGATATGTATTCTCTTCTCTTGTATTCTCTTCTCTTGTAATTTGAGATTTTGAAGGCATGTAACGCGTGTACTTCGCTAATTACACTTGCATGAAAAATTATGATATTTTCATGTCTAAAGTCATTGGACTTCGGTGATTTACTATTGTCCTAAAAAAGGGCGCCATGCAACACACCTCCAGTGAAGGAGGTGGCTTTTTTTATTCTTTACATTTAACTACTATAGTAAAACTTTTGGAGCGTAACCTTCTTCATTGTTTATTATACTGTAACTTAAAAGGCTTGAGAAAAATATTATCTTTATATTGCGGATAAAAATTTATTGTATTATGGATAGCAAGGTAGATATAAAATATTTTCACTGGGAACGATACCGTAGCACCATGGGGGCATTGTCTTTGATGTTTTTTAGTCAAAAAGTGTTGAAGGGACATTGTCTTTTCTATTTTCTGTGCTAAAATCTATTGGGTCTAGTTAGGCAATCAGATCCAAATCGCTTTCAAAAGGTGTTGGGTCTGGTTTGGCAACCAGAGCCAACGCTATTGGATTCGACTTGCAGCCAGACTACTACAACATTTAACAGTTTTACCGACGAAATTTTTCCGTCGGCGTAAGACACATATTCCGTCGGTAATTAATTTACCAATGAAATCACTGACGGAAATGCTCCGTCGGCGAATCTTTCATCGGTAATTTTTTGTCCGTTGGTAATAAAAAAATATTATTACTGACGGATTTACTGACGAAACAGACGCGTCGGTAATAATATTTTTTTATTACCAACGGATATACCGACGGAAATTCCATCGGTAATTATTTAAAAACAATTCATATTATAAAATTATAAAATTATTAAATTAACATAAATCAACACTCTATAATATATACTCAAAATGCTTGGAAAAAAAATAAGAAAATCAACTCAAACAAATTTGCAACAAATAAATAAAACAAAAAAATAAATTCAACTAAAATAATTCATATGAAAAAAATGAAGTTGAAATTGCTAAAAATTTAAAAATCTTATAAATAAATCAACTAAAAAATGATCTCATATGAAAAACAAATCTCACAACAACATTTATACAATAATTAAGAACAAAAACAATTAAAAATAAAATAAAAAACAAATATAGTAAAAAAATTCATGAAAAAAGAAAAATTTTACCTTAATGTAGTTGCAAGTGAAGCTAAGGAGAGAGAGAAAATTTCATAAAGCATATTAATTAAAAAAAAAACTAAGAGGATAAAAGAAGAAAGAAGAAGAAGACATACCCGAGCATGGAGGAAAAGAGAAGGAGATGAGGAGAGAAAAGAAGAGAAAGAAATAGATATTGATGTTTTTTACATATAGTGAAGAAGAAGAAGAAGAAGAAGAAGAAGAAGAATAAAAAATGAGTCTGTCTCTTGTGAAATAAGGGGATTCAGGCTTTTTATTGGGGCGCGTTAGCGACGGATTTACCTACGGATAATTGAATTTTAATATTTTTTAATTATTCCGTCAGTAATTTCATCGATAATATTTAATTTAAATTTTCAATTTCGTAAAACGTTTTCAGAAACCGCCAACAATTACCGATGATTTTTCAATTCATTGGTGATTCCGTCTGTAATATTTAAATGAAAATTTTAAATTAATTGAATTTTTTCAGAAAACCGCCAAATAACACCGACGACTTTTCAATTCGTCAGTGATTTTGTCCGTAAAGAACAACAATTAACAGTATAATTGGAAAGTGAACAGTTCTGGAGCTCTCTAGAAAATACCGACGGAATTTTCCGTCGGTGATTCCCTTTGTAATTGACATGATAAATAGTGTTCACAGTTTATCAACAAATTTACCGATGGATTTTACCGACATAATTTATTCCCTCGGTATTTCTGTTTGTATTTATCGATTTTCTAGTAGTGGATCCACCAATCTTGAGCATGGTTGGGCAACTAGATTGGGCCTGGTTGGGTAGTCAAATTAGATCTGGCTTGACAGCCGAACACAATGTTATTGTGTCTTGCTGAACCGCCAAATAGTTCCATTTTTATTTTTTTGCCTCTTTAGATTTTTTTTCTCTTATTTAATGTTTTTTTCATATGGTAAAGAGGAAATAAATTGATGAGATTTTTTTATATTGTATAAAAGTTGGGTGATGATAATTTTTTTTTTTCATTTGAGGTTGGATTGAATTTACTTATTAAAGCATGTTTGTTTTTGCGTTTTAAAAATGCTTTTAAAAAAATTGAATTTTTTTTATTTTTTTTCTTTAATTCAAATTAATATTTTTTTAATACTTGTGTATTATTTTGATATGATGATATAAAAAATAAAATAAAATAAAAATTCAATATTTTTTTAAAAAAATATCTTAACAAATAACCATTACATAATAATATAATAACTAACATATTTGTTTGCACTCCGTAGCGGGTCAATAACAAAAAAAATTTCCAAATATGAAAATGTTTGACTTAGGTTAAAATCACGAAATATATTTGCACCATCACTATCTTCAAATAAAGTATTTTCTATAATAGGGATAGATTGAATTTCCTTATCAAAGCATGTTTGTTTTTGCGATTTGAAAATGCTTTAAAAATTTTTGAATTTTTTGAATTTTTTTGTTTAATTCAAATTAATATTTTTTTATGTTTGTGCATTATTTTGATGTGATGATATAAAAAAATAAATGTTAAAAAATAAAAAATATTATCTACATATATATTTTTAAAAAAATATTTTAACAAATAACCATTATGTAATAATATAATAACTAGCATATTCATCCATGTTCCACAACGGGTAAATAACAATTTTTTTCTCAAATGTAAAAATGACTGAATTGGATTAAAATCACGAAATGTATTTGCACCATCACCATCTTCAAAAAAAGTATTTTTTATAGTAGCACCATGAATAGAGCATAGCAGAGCAGCGCCCGATACACAGACAATTTTTTTTTTCATTTTAAGATATTTCTAATTTTGTTTTTTTTTTCGTTGTAAATATTTTTTTCTTTTCTCTTATTGAATTTTTTTTCATACTACAAAGAAAAAATAAATTGATGCAACTTTTTTTATATTGTACGAAAGTTAGGTGATAATAATTTTTTCATTTGAGATTGGGCTAAATTTATTTACTAAAGTATATTTGTTTTTGCCTTTCAAAAATACTTTAAAAAAAATTGAAATGTTTTTATTTTTTTCTTTAATTCAATTTTTTTTATTTTTTTCATTTTCCCTATTTTTTTTCATTTTTTTTCTTTTTAATTTCATCATTTAACATTTGCTTGATTTTAAATTTACCTTTATAAATTATTTCGATTTGTTTTTTATGAGATTATCACAATCTCAAACAAACTTCCTGATATGTGGATTGTGCTCGATTTAATATACGTCTATTTTTGTTATAGTATAATTAAATAAAAAATAGTTTTTAAAAAATAAAGTTCTTAAATCCAATATAGTTTATCAATCAGATTGCAGATTTAGCGAGTTAAGCAGCGAAATTTAGGTCAATCTGATATCATTGTCTCAAATTTATATATATAAAAAAAACAGAAGTCATTATGAATCTTTTCTAAAGCCAGACCACACTTGTACCCACCAAGTTAATTGGGTCATATTAAAATAATTTTCATGTAATTTAATTTTAAACTTGGGGAGATTTTGAAGTTGATATATTGAATCTAGTTTACTAATAATACCAAATAATTATATGAGACCTGACTATTTTTTTTTTTACATTATTTCTTTCTTAATTCGAGCAGCAATACTATCAGATTTTAAAGAATAAATTCGTATAATTTCGGAGAATTGATTTAATAATAAAAAAGTATACATGGTTTATTAGTTTTTTTAATACAAATGTTAAAGACACCGTTCGACAAATTGACATGCAAGCCAATAAAAAAAATTTAATTTTTTTTTTTTAAAAAAAAACCTGTCATTGAATGAAAGAAAGAAAGCAGGAGGAGGTTAAACGTCATATAATAAAAGACTAGTATATTGGCATGCAAATTTTCATGGGTTGGACTAATTTAAAAAAAATATATAAAAAAGTTTTAAGAGTATCAAGAATTTTTTAATAGTATTATTAAACCTGATCAAGTGGATTAATTTTAAAACCTCTCAACTCAACTCTTTGTCTAACTCAAGTTTTTAATTAAATTGTGTACATGAGAGTTAGTTCGACTTAAATCGATTGATTTCATAAGTTCAAATGCAATCTTGATTATTGATAAAAACACGACTTAACTTTTAAAAAAATTTCAAGATGATAATTTAAAAAAAAAATGTTGAGACAATAACATATTGGATTAACCCCCCCCCACTGCGACCCGAGGAACTCTATTGGGTTTAATAACTTTTTTTAATCAATTATATGATAAAAATAGATGTTCATAAAATTACCAACCTAAAAATAGACACTTATTTGAGACAATTATCCCTAGAAATGAAACAAAAATCAATAATACAATTCATTTCTCAATCAATCTAATATTAAATGATGAAATCAAAAAATAATAAGTTAAAAACAATTAAAAGGCCAAAAAAACATATCCTATCGGTAGGTAAACTCATCAAATCCGTGAATCGGGTAAGCCGAGCTAGTACGTCAAACCTGTGAACTGGGTTATGGACTCCACTAGGATTATAATTTTTAAAAAACTATTTTTTATTTAACTATATAGTAACAAAAATAGATGATAGCGAAATCAAACATCAACCCAATACCGAGATTTTTTTTTTAGATCGTGATAGCCTTATAAAAGGCGAAACGAAACAAATTATGAAACTGAATTCTCAATTATCCCAGTATCTAAGTATTAAAAAAAATCTAATTTAAAAAGTTAAACTTGTCAGACCCTGCTAACCAAGTCAAGTAGCCAAACTTGTGGATAGGTTCATAGACTTTATAAAGTTTAATAATATAAGTTTTTTTTAATTATTTTTTTTAACTATATGAAAAAAAATAGATGATAAAAAAGTCAACTTCATTTAAAAAAAAAAGACACCCTACCAAACTCATAAACCAAGGCAATCTCGATTATCCTGGCAAACCCGTAAATCATACTAACCTTATAGAAAGGTAAAATAAAAGAAAATAAATTATGAAGCCAAATTCTCAACCATCCCAATATTAAAAGATAAAATCAATAAAAAAATTTAAAAAAATCATAATAAAAATTCAAAAAGAAAAAGAAAAAGAAAAAGAAAAAGCAAAACACTATGAATTCCTATTGTTATTCATAATGCAATATGTCTAAGTGAACAATGGTTTCCTCCCACCCTTTAAATTTTGTTACTTTATAAATTTTAATAATATGACTTTTCTTCAAAACTCTTTTTTTTTAACTATATGAGAAAAAAAATAGAGTATAAAAAAAGTCAAGTTTAATTAAAAAAAAAAGACAACCCACCAACCTCGTAAATCAAGACAACCTAGGTTACCTTTGCAAACTCATAAACCACATTAATCTTATATAAAGGCAAAATAAAAAAAAAAGATTAAATTATGAAGCTAAATTCTCAACAATCTCAATTTTAAAAAATAAAATTGACAAGTAAATTTGAAGATAAAGATCATAACAAAAAGAAAAAAGAATAGAAAAACAAAAGAAAAACAAAACTTAATAAAGATTTTTCTCTAAAATTATTTGTTAAAAAAAATATAAGAAAAAAATAGACTATAAAAAAACCAAGTTCAATTAAAAAAGACAACCCACCAAATCCATAAACCAGGGCAGCCTAGGTTACCTCAACAAACCCACAAACCATTTTAATCTCATAGAAAGACAAAATAAAAAGAAAAAAATAAAGTTAAATTCTCAACCATCTCAATATTAAAAAAATAAAAAAAAATACATATAAAAAAATCAATACAATACTTAGAATAGAAAAGAAAGAAAGGTAACAAAGATTGTGTTTTAAAAAGGAAGGGAGGGAATCGAGATCAATCCGAGATTGAAAAGAAGCTGAAAATCAAGAGTATAAAAGTAAAGAATCTAAAGAAGGAGTCAACTTTCTCATTTTTAAGTAAACCTTCAAACTTTGATGAGGAGGTGGAACTCAATGAGCATGACCTTTTTATTTTTTTTTCTTTTAAATCATTTTCTATAATCTTGTTATATATCCTTTGAAGTCATTTATTACTTTCAAGACCATGATTATTATTTTGGAATGTTTAAACATGCTTTGCAAGTTTTGTTTATTACCTTGTTTTAATATTTAAACATGATTGTTATAGTTTAGTTTGTTTCAGGTTGGTTTGTTGGGTTTGCTGAAGTTATAGGCATGTTGTTTAAACTTTAAGACAAAGTTTATGATCAATGGAACAATATTTATGCATAAAAAGAGGATTTTTCTGCATGCTGTCATTATAGTTATTGCTTATTATTTTTGCCTTTAATCTTTTGTTTCTTATTGTTTTGATAATTCCAGCAATTCGTGGTAAGCATGCTTAAGCTTAGGTTGCTTTTTTAAGTTCATTTTCCTAGTTACAATGTTTTTAGGGAGACTTGTATTCAACACAATGCTATATATTGGTGACCCTCCTACCTAAATTGAACCCATTGTATCATCATCTTTACATTGCTGCTTTGGTTCTGGAATGATAGAGTGAGACTCTAGAGGAGAATGAGCTAATTAATAAGGATGGTGGTG
>Ga0325410_1000611_pt1 | contig 37746 bp, 16 predicted proteins | sample PopdelMetagenome_16_FD_206182 | JGI IMG/M metagenome (GOLD analysis project Ga0325410, IMG submission 206182) | Populus deltoides microbial communities from Bellville, Georgia, United States - Xylem-PdIQD-R3 | ecosystem: Host-associated > Plants > Phyllosphere > Stem > Wood/Secondary xylem...
TGCGAACCAATTCCTTTGAGGTTTGCTATTTGTGGAGTCTATTTCATCAATTGACCAAGAATTGCCGGGAAAAGTAGTCGGGCTGGACATGCTGAATTTTCGTTTGCCCTTGTCCTCTTATTTTTTTTCTCCTTTCACTTTATTCTAAAGGTACATTTGTTGGGCGATTTTCTGTCTGGAGTACGTACGGTGATCTGATGGGGCACGAAATTGACCAATGTGAAATGGAGAGTTTGACAGATCATGCCATTAGAGAAACGCATGCTTATGTATGTTTATTTATTTAATTTTTTTAGATTTAAACTAGCTTATAGTTAGCGATACAGTTACCGGAATCAAAAGTTTTTTTTTAATACATACATATATATACATACATATACATACATATACATACATATATATATATATAAAATATCTAGCCAATAGAAAATTATATGAAATTGTTATAAAGTGTGCTTTTGAAAAAAAACTTAAAACCAAAGATAACTATGTATCTAAAAATTCTATGTATATAAATGACTCCACAAAGCTAATTAATTTTTGATAAATCAAATTTGTTTTTTGTACTTGTAAATAAATATTTTTTAGCAACAAATAAACAAAAGGAAAACTCTTCTGATCAAGATGTACGTATTAGTTGGTATCTGAGTTAAACTCTTAAATTAAGTTATATCATTTATTTTCTTCTTGTTTTATTCGACTTTCTTAGCTTTAGTTGTCTTTGATTTGAATTTTATTATTTTATGTCTAGAACTCAGAAGTTTGCGTCAGGGTTCCTTAAAAAAAATAGTTATTTTAGTTTGTTGCTCTCTCAGAATATATCAATAGTATTAAAAGTAAAAAAAAATAAGGAAAAAAAGTCCAAAGAGGAGCAGCTAAAATTGAAGAAGAGGAGAATGACTGAAAAAAAGAGCTTGTATATCAAAGTTCTTCTTGATTTTGATGATGATGCTATTTTTCAGCTTGGTACTGATTTATTGACCTTAGAAGATGTTTTCCTTGACAAATATTTGAAGTCAATTTATTTTTAAAGAAGGGAAGGATGATATGAACCAAGTCGGTCCCGAATTTAGCCTTAAAATATTCATTAACTACTTTTGCAAGATCAAGTTGAAATTTCACAAGGATATAGTAGACACATGGAATTATATTGTGATAAATTTTCAGGTGAAATAGAGTTTGAGAACATATTATTTTAAAGGGTCTAACTTACTAGACTAATCTTGTCAAATCTATCAGACTAGATCTTTGTGTACTGTTTGAGATATTTATGGATCTATAGGTGGAATTGTGCTACGATTAAAGTTGAGATGAAAACTAGACATCTCAAGCTGCCCAACCATATATAGTAGGTTCAGTAATTCATCTAAACGAGAGAAAACAATGTGTTTGAAGTCAAAACTATCATCTGCCAAGAAAGTCGAAAATGGGAGATTTGAGCTACATAAAGAAATTTTAGCATGAAGACTTTGTTTTTATCATCTTATTTTAGTTATTTATTTATTTGGTTTTGTTCTGGACCATTAGATATTATTTAGGGATTTATTTAATTATTAGACTAATTGATTACTAGTTTAGATCCATTAGCTTGTAACCTAAAAAATGATCCATTAGGGTTACTAGTTGAGCTATTATATAAGGTTTTGTGAGAAAAAAATCTTCAGCAACCATGGATTTATGAAAGAAATTTGTGTTTTACGTTATGCAACACGTTTTTTTTTTTATTGGGATAAAGAATAAATTTGACTTATTGAAGATTAATTGGCTTTGTGGCGTCATTCTCATACTTAGGGTTCTTAGATACAATGTTATCTCTAGGTTGAAGTCTTTTTTCAATATCTTTGGTTCTTAAGTATAAGGTTACTTCTGGGTTAGAGTTCTATCAAACCTGAATTTTGGCTTTATGAGTTGTTATCTACTTTGTTAGGGGTTGTTTGACCATGTGATTAAGAGCTTCGCATCACCTAGTCGAAAAGTCTAAAGACAACTCAGACAATTAGTAAAAAAGTGTTGTTTGATATAAAAAAAACTCAAGATGATCTTTTTTCTTTGTAATATTAAGACAACTATAAATTGAACTGATCTGGATTTTGCGGCTTCACACGCTAAAAATCTGTGGTCCGGGTTATGAAATTCATAGGGTTTAAGAACGTTGTTTTTTAAAACTATTTTTTACTTAATTATATGATAATAAAAATATATGCTTATAAAATCAAGCACAAACCAAACATACATCAAATGTCGGGATGTTTATTTGATACTGAAATAAATTCATAGAAAGTAAAAGTAAACTGAAATAATTTATAAAGATAAATTCTAAACCAAGCAAATATTAAAGGATAAAATTAAAAAAAAATTGATGAATAAAAAAGAAGGGAAAATTAAAAAATTAAAAAGAAAGAATCTCCTTCAATGTTTATATGAACAATAAAAGAGATATGTTGTATCCTAATTTTTTTAGTATAAAAAGTATAATTTTAAGATCAATATTCATAGAATTTATTAATATTTATGAGTGTATCATATATATTTTTATGATCATTACACATAAAGCTAAAGGGTGTGGGGAATTCACTGTTTACCCATACCCATTTGCACTACAATGCATTCCTTTTTTTTCACTTTTTCATTTGTTTTTGCAGTTTTTTATTTTTTTACAATTTTGTTTTCATTTTTTAATTATTTTTTTCACTTTTTTAAAAAAATTTGTTTTTGTTTATTTTTTTAATATTGATGTAATTGAAAATTAAATTTTGTAATTTATTTCTTTTCATTTTACCTTTTTACAGGGTTAAAATGGTTTATCTATTTGCTATGGTAACCTAAATTGTTCCGGTTTACAAGATTGGTGGGATTATTTTCTTTTTAATTAAACTTGACTTTGTTATCGTTTATCCCATATAGTTAAAAACAATAGCTTCAGGAAAAAAAAACCATTATATATAAAGTTAAAACATGTGGGTATTGTAGCTTTCCTCACATGTTACTGTGGATTACTACAGTACTTTCCCCTTTTTTCGTTTTTTTTTTCAAAATTATTTTTGTTAATTCTACTTTTTTAATATTGATTTGGTTAAAAATTTAACTTTATAATTTTTCCTTTAAAATATTGTAGATTGCTACGGTGTTTTCCCACATGATTTTTCTATTTTATTATACATAAAGTTAAAACATGAGGGAAAGTACTGTAGCTTTCCTCACATGTTACTATGGATTGCTACAGTACTTTTTTTTTTCCTTATAGTAATTTCCCCCCTTTTCTTTTCTTTTTTTTTTTGTTTTTTTCTCAAAATTATCTTTGTCAATTTTACTTTTTTAATATTGAGCTGGTTAAAAATTTAGCTTTGAAATTTTTTTCCTTTAAAATATTGTGGATTGCTACGGTGTTTTTCTACATGGTTTTTCTATTTTATTTTATTTTTATTTTTTAAAATTATATTTGTCGATTTTTTATTTTTTAATATTGAGCTGATTGAGAATTTAATTTTATAATTTTTTTCCTTAAAACATTGTTGATTGCAATAGTGTTTTTCCACATGGTTTTTTTTCCAAAATTATCTTTGTCAATTTTATTTTTTAATATTGACCCGGTTAAGAATAATAGTTACAATATGTGGGGAAAACATTGTAGTTTTCCTCACAAATTACTATGGATTGCTACAGTGTTTTTTCCCACATGGTTTTTTTTTTGTTTTTTCCTAAAATTATGTTTGTTAATTTTATTTTTTAAATATTGAGCTGGTTAAGAATTACAATTACAAGTAAATACAAGTAATGCTAAATTATGTGGGGGAAAACATTGTAACTTTGCTTACAAAACAGTATGGATTGCTAAAGTTTTTCCTCACGTGGTTTTTTTCCAGTTTTTTTATGTTTTTTTTTTTGTAATATTTTTTTCTAAAATTATCTTTATTAATTTTATTTTTTTAATATTGAACTAGTTAGAATTTAACTTTGTAATACAACTTAATCATGTGAGGAAAGCACTGTAACTTTCGTCACAAAACATTGTGGATTGCTACAATGTCTCTCCACATAGTTTTTTTTTCTTATGATTTAAAAAAAAAATTTATCAATTTTTTTTTAATATTGAGCTGGTTGATAATTAGAATTACAAGTGATTACAAATAAGGCTAAATCATATAGAGAAGTATTGTAGCTTTCATCACAAAACACTGTGAATTGCTACAGTGTTCCCAACATTCTTTTTTTTCCCTTTTTTTTGTTATATTTTTTTTTCTAAAATTGTCTCTGTCGATTTTATTTTTTAATATTGAGTTGATTGAAAATTTAACTTTGTAACTTTTTTTTTCTTTAAAACACTGTGAATTGCTGTAGTGTTTTTCCATATGATTTTTTTCTAAAATTATCTTTGTTAATTTTATTTTTGTGAATATTGAGTTGGTTAAGAATTATAATTAAAATAAAACTAAATCATATGGGGAAAGCATTGTAGTTTTCCTCACAAAAACACTGTGGATTGCTACAATATTTCTGAAAATGGTTTTTTTAATAATTTTTTTCTAAAATTATCTTTGTCAATTTTATTGGAGAAAGCACTGTAGTTTTCCTCACAAAACATTGTCAATTGCTACAACGTTTTTTCTAGTGGGTTTTTTTCTTCCAAAATTATTTTTATTGGTTTTTTTAATATTAAGCTGGTAGAAAATTTAGCTTTGTAATTTTTTTTGCTTTTTATTAACAGAAAAACTAAATCGTGTGGGGAAAGCACTGTATTTTTCCTCACAAAACACTGGAGATTGCTAGAAATTATTTTGTTCAGTCTCTAAAGTTTTTTTTATTACTAACACAATTTTTTTTTTATCATGAAATATTAGTTCAATTATATTTTTAATTTCTATTACTTATCTAGTATTATTATTAAATATATTTATTTTATAAATTCGTGATTGTGAGATCGTTCCTTCATTAAAAAAAAAAAAGATTTAGTTTCGAGATTGACGCTGAAAATATATCTTTTCAACTACCTAAAAAATATAAAATAAATGCAGGCTGCCATCGATTAGCTGGCAGTGACAATAATTAACAACTGTTTATGATCTTTGATGATTATCAATCCATCGTTGTCTTCTCTCCCACGTTCAAAATATAAATATTCTATCTGGTTAATATACAGTTTTTCATCTCCAATAAAAAATCAGAAAAATGTGTTCATGTTATTCAGTTTTCCATTTCGAGAAAAAATAATAAAATGAAAATCATGCTCAATTTTATTTTTTTTGGAATATAAATTTTAAAAAATATGTTTTTTTCAGTGATTTTAGTTAATTTCATTCAAGTCCCGTTTGTTTCATTCCAATCATTTCAGTCCAATTCAGTCCAATTGATTTAATTCAGCCCAATTTAGTCCAATGATTTAATCAAATTGATTCGATCTAGTCCCTAATTAATTCATGATTCAAATTCCTTAATCCCAGCAATTGAATTAATTCATGATAAGCAAGAATAGCAACACAGACCTGTTTCCTCCTCTCATCCCTCACTTCCTCTCTGCCGGATGATGGTCTTCTCACCCACTGTCACACAAAAACCACAAAACCAAGCTCTCACCATTTTCCATAACTAAACAAAATCATGCGATGCGACGACCCCTTTACTGGCTCCATCATCTTCCTTTCAACCTCAGACACTGTCAACAACCCAATATCTCCAAGCCCTTCCTCCATAAAAACCAAAGCTATATCATGGAAAATCACCTTTTCTTTTTCTAATTTGTAAAAATATTACATTTTCCATGTTCATTTTTCTATTTTCCTGGGAAAATGAAGTATTTCTCCGTTACTGAACACTCCCACAAATTTTCAAAATTTAAGAAGATATGGATTGAGCCTCTAGGCCCCATCAACAGAAAGGATTGAACAGGAACCCGCCCAACATTTTAGTATTGTCTTCGAAATGGCATGTAGCCCACGCAATGCATTGTCGAGTCGACATGGGAAATAGCCTAAAGGGCTACCAGAAGTCGAAAAATCCTCACCATCTATGATATATAGGGCATAAAGGGGTAAAACGTTGACAACCCTCCATTATTTAAGAAAGCCCATCGCTGACCAAGATACGTTCCCTGCGTGAAAATGCTTCTAAAATGGCAAGTAACTATGCCTCCCCCCGCATTCTCAACAACTATCGGTTATCCAAAGCTTTGTTAGAACACTGATCTAAAGCTGTGAGTGTATATTAATTGTGCTATTTGATCAATTTGCCTCGACATGGATTCTTTTTTTACTTGGACCCAACTGTACAAGACCAAGAGAGTCAGGGTTTTGCCATTCACTAGGGCTCGAACATTCAAACAAGTCTTTATAGTCGACCTTGACTTCATGACTTGCAAGCTCTTTGAGTGAACCTTCCTCGATTTCTACAAAGAATACCGACATGTGAATTAAAAGGAACAAGATCACAATTATTTATGCCTGCCTTTCCAAACTCGACCTCTTGAATACCGTGATACTGACTTTTGCTTTGGCGTGCGGAATTACATCAACATGAGCATGATAGATAGAGATAATTCTCTTGTTATCGGTAGAATATGTTTCGAAACATTTTTTCCAACTTGAAAATTATTTTTCTCAATGCTTTTTAGTTTCAATGGAGAACAAATATCCCTCTCCATTGTACTCTACTGTAGAATCAACTTTGAACATTCATCTTATCTTTTATTAAAACTTCTTTTACCTCCCTCTCGATTTAAATTCAACCATTTGCCTCGTCTCCTCTGCCGACAATCATGCATATTCCATCACTTTATCACAATTATCACGTTGTCTATTAAATCCTCTATTCCCAAATCTCCATTAAACATGGTTATGTTTACACGTGTTATTATATATATATTATTAATAAAAATTTAATTTATTTTTAATATTGACATGATATTAAATTAATAAATCTAATATTTTATTTATGAATCTAGAGTGAAGATAAAGTCCACGAGAAAAAAAAAACTTCCTAAAGAAAATTATAAAGTCTATTGCATCAAAACACTATTTCTAAAATGTTCATGGTTGATGTTATCTTAAATGTTGGTAATTTATTAGAGCTATAAAGACTAATACATATTATGTTTCTTCTTTTATGAAAGGAAGCGGTTGTTCTTATAAGTTAAGGTATAAGGGATGTCTAGAAATAATATGTAAGTGCTTGTCATAAAACATGTACACTAAACTAACCTGCATGAGAATTTTATATAGAGAGATCACCTGTGTCTATGGAAAGGCTCACATGACGGTTGTGTAAGCGATCTATAAACTTGAGATTACTAAGTTATCTTATATAAAAAAATGGTATGTTTTGATCCTGTTACATGTTATCTTAATCGAGGTAACAAAAAGGCAGTCATTAGGTATAACATGAATTATATGAACGTACTTGATTGATCAAGAGATGATGAATCATCTTAGATGAATTAGGAAAAACGTTCGATCTATTCTCAAATAGTATTAACTGAGAAATCCCTGGTCAAGATGAAATGAGATTTGAAACTCTTTTCAAATCTTATTCAAACAATCAATGACTATTATCTAGAGAATAAACATGATTTAACACGACAGACATACTCCATGTTTAATGTTAAATCAAAATATTATTAATGAAAGGATATTAATTATATTGAGAAACTAGTCACTAAAATGTTAAGTCAAACCATTAATGAATTTTGCAATATTTTAGAGATTATGACACGTTGTTAGACGATGCACCTTGTTTTCAAATATAAATTAATCAATTGTTGAATTAATAATAATTAAATTGTTGAATTTATTTAATTATAATTATAACTTATATTTTGGTCAACATATTAGGAACTTAATGGGTCACACATATTAAAAACCATTAGTCAAAAATCAAACTGGGATAATTAATCAAGTGTGACTTGATTGAAAATAATTTTAGAAATTAAGCACTATAATATATCTAATTTTGAGATTATAATTTTAGTCCTAGGATAATCAAGTAGGGACTTGATTCATTGAATTTATAAAATTATCCATAAATAATATATGAATATTATCTAAAGGGTAAATTGATATTTTGCTAATTTATAGGTTTTTCAGATTTTCCTATAAATAGTAAGTTATGCATCTTATTTTTCAACCGAGGTTGCCTGTTAGATAGAAAAACTACATAAGTCATATAATAGAGAGCTAGCACTCTAGGCATAACAATCATTCTCTCCTAAATAGAAATTTAGAAGATTTTTTACCAGTAGTTTGTTGGATTACCGTTAGAAGCTGGATAATTGGACAATTTGTGATTTGCGACAACCTAGCATTTAAAAAATATTCAAAGTCGAAGAAGATCATATCTTCATAATCTATCTAACAGGATCCTAGAGACTTTTGAATAATTTTGTTTTATTCTTTTCGTTGCATGTATGACATTCAGGAAACCAACACTATGTTAATTTTTAAAGAAAATTTTTTAGGATCATGGTTAAATATCATTTCTCTCTCAATCTTTCCCATCATATCTAACAAAATATCTCCTTGTTACTACTCTTCCACCAAAATTCTCTATATGTATTTACATAAAAAATAAATATTTATATGTCGTTCAAATAAAAATAATGGTTGTTCACAACCAAATAAGAAAAGGAAAAGCTTAAATCGATAATGAAATTGGTTAGCAGTCACGATTCATCAAAGAAAGTGATCGACTACAACAAAAAGAATTCATGTAATTGACTAGAAAGATTTAGTCCTATTCAAAACAGCAGTTCTAAATGATGATTGACTTTGGCTAATGGTATTTGGAAGAGATGATCGGTATTGTGATTAGCTTTGGCTAAGCATCCGAAACGGATGACTAAGTTTGAATATTGTGTTAGCTACCGCTAAAAACATCCAAGGTGGATAACCGGGTTAAAGTAAAGTGATTAACCTTGGCCGATGTTTTAACTCCAGCCCCACAAGTTCAATGAAGAGGTTAGGGCGTACGAGTAAGGATAATACAATACACGAAATAATAAGGATTGCATCCAAGGTGGATGACCGGGTTAAAGTGAAGTGATTAACCTCGACCGATGTTTTAACTCAAGCCCCACAAGTTCTATGATGAGGTTAGGGCGCATGAGTAAGGATAATATAATAGACAAAAAAATAAGGATTGTATTATGCATATGAGAAGTAAAAAAAGGAATGTACCCACTAAGTTGCTCGAAAAGTAACGACAACATTCTTCTAATTGTTTATTATCATGTTTAGATTATTTATAATTCTTGTATTCATTTTGCTTTTGTAACAGAGACATCACACAATCAAGGTGCATAGAAAATCCCGATTCACGGGTCCATAATTTTTTTAAAAAAACTATGTATTCACATGTTTAGGTGTTATGTATTTTGTAGGAGTGAATGTACTACTTGTAGAATTATCGTTCAACACTTTTGTATAATCTAGCAACAATAACAATATTCGAATAAGGATGCGAACTTATGCATATGTTATTATGATGATGTAAACCTATGTATATGTAAATATGATGTTGTGTGGTAGGTGTGTTGAGTGCTTCTTATACAAAGATGTTGGATTTATGCAATCATATGAGTATTGTGCCATGCTAATGGATGGAACCCATGTACTAACCCTCATAATGCTACTGTGAGAAGCATCGAGAATATGATGGCTTATAAAAAAAACAATTACCATCAATTTTGGCTTTGAATTATTGGGATATTACAGTTGGTATTAGAACACCTGGTTTGGATCCTGAAGATTGATGATGATGATGATGTTGTTGTGATCTATTTTAGGATGGTGTGCACTCGACAAGGGACGCAAATCGAGCCACTTTTCATAGAAAGGAGGAGTGGAGGCCGAAACGCCTAAGATTGACAGGATGAGGATCCATTGGATGATACTGCTTCTCATACTCTAGTGAGATCATCTGAGCCCTTTCGTGGAAGCACCGTGAAAGCTGAGGAAAAACGGGTACCAAATCGAATGGAAGAGGTAACCCTAATAGGGGTGGGATAATAAAAAAGAACAGAGGCACACCCATCGACCGTTCCAATAGGAGTGCCCCCGCCTTATGCAGATCCAGGACTCTTGGTCCAAATAGTTAAGGCAATAGTAGAAGGCATGGCTAGCTTTATAACTTAGGCAGTTCCAATCACACGGGTTCCGCAGGCCACCCCATGGATTGTCACGACCACGAACAACGTGGTGTTACTTGTGCGGTTGATCAAAAGTATGAGGAAAATGGGTTATGAACCATTTATGTGGGAGCAAGATGCTAAAATAGCAGAGAGGTGGTTCAGGAAGGTAGATAAGACTATGATCCAGATTAACATACCCGAGGGCTTGTAAGTAAACTATGGCCATTCAATTATTATCTGATCGAGACTTGACATGGTAAGAAATTGTTCAACTAAGGCGTGCAACTGAAACACTGACTTGGAGTGACTTTAAATAAAAGCTTGAGAACCAATTCTATTCCAGGTACTATCGTAAAGTGAAAGAGTAAGAGTTTCTAATGTTGAGACAGGGTGAGATGATAGTGTTGAAGTATGAAAGGACATTCCATGATCTCTTATTGTTTGCCCCACACTACGTCCTGACCAAAGAGCACATGATTGAGAAGCTAAGAGATAAGTTTCTGTAGGAATTGAGGCAAGAATTGATTACCTTACAATTTAAAATAGTGAGGGAGTTGATTAAGGTAACACAAGCTTTAGAAGCTTGTATTGGAGAGGGTCAATAAGGGCATCAACGAACAAATTAAAAGAGAGATAAGGATTATTCTACCAGCAGATCGCTATTTCTGAAGAAGGGAAAGATTGGAATGTTTAAGCAATACAGGAAAAAAGAAGCATTAACGATGTCATTCCACCAATAACAAAGCGGAAGAATGATGGGTGGACAAACTCACTCAAGGGCAAACTTTTCATAAGGGACTAGTGACCAAAATAATGTGAACTACCCTAACTATATGAAATGTGATCAAAGGCACCTTGGAGACTACTCTGTTTCTCTGGGGCGATGTTTTGTATGCAGAGGACAGGGTTACAGATGGAGAAACTATCAGTATCTAAGGCAAGGATGCCATTACTTCGGCGAAAGAGACCATTATAAGAAGGAATGCCCTAACAGGAACACTGGATAGGCACTAAGCTTTAGACAGTTGAGTCAAGGTAACCAACAATCAGTCACCGTGAATAGGCTAGTGAGATCTTCCCAATCAAGGGCAAACTCCAGCCGAGGAAGGCTAAGGACATAGAATGATCAAACCCTAGGAAGAGTCTTTCACTTGATACAAGAAGAGGTTATGGTTGTATCTGATGTGATGGTAGGTATGCTACTAATGAATAACTTTAATATGCATGTGTTTTTTGATCCAAGTGCCACCCACTCATTTATCGATAAGAGAATTGTCATCAAATTAGAGAAGGAGTGAAAGTAGTAGAAAAAGAGTTCATAATTGGGACTCCGATGGGAAACAAGGTAGAAACAAATAGTATATATGTAAGGGTGGGGGTTAGTCTAACTGGGTATCAAGCAGAAGTAGACATGATGCCCTTAGAATTATATGATTTTGATGTAATCCTAGGCATGGATTGGCTGAGTAAGTATAAGACCTTGATAAACTATTATATTAAAATTGTTATGTTCCAAATATTTGAGGGTAGGAGGATGGTCTTCAAAGGAGAAAAGGTTACCAACCCGATCAACCTAGTATCGATTGTAACTGCCAGGTGTCGCGAGGGGCGCGACGTCGTCTGGCGACGGCGGAGGCTTGTGTCGTGCCTCCTGATGAGGGGTGTTGTGTGTTGGGAAGGTTTTTTGGATTTATTCATAAAATTATAATTAATGTTCAGGAGTCACCACTTAGTATTATGGTCACTAGGAACCTATGGTTTGCGAATTTCTTCAATTTAGCCCCTAATTAACCCCAAAACTTCAATTTTCTTGCAATTTGGCCCCTAATTTCAATTAATTAACTTGGAAAAAAATAAATTTGGTCTCTTAAAATTCCAATCTCCTCAATTAAGCCCAAATTAGGCCCCCAAACTTAATGTTTCACCAATTAAGCCCTAAATAAAATTAATTTGACCAATTTAAAGTATAATTAAGTCCTTGCACTTAATTAAATCCTTCAATTAGACCCAAATTAATTTTTAAACATAATTAAAATTTAATTTGGCCCATGATTAAATCAAATTGACCTATTAAAAATTTAATTATGTCATTGGACTTAATTTTTATGCAAATTCGTCCAATAATCATTTAATTTGACCTTGAATTTGTATTTTTCTCCATTTTTAGGTATAATGGGGTACAATTAGACCTTGAATTTTCTTCAAAATTGCAGCTTGATTTTTTCCTATTTTTTAAGTCCTTCTTGATCTACTTTCTCCACATTGCCAGCCTTGATTTTTATTTTGAAAAAAAAATGATTTTGGGGAATAACCCAGGATTGGGTTGCGACAGTTGCCCCCCTCTTTACAAGGCTTACGATAGAAAGTCTTATAAGAGACTTTAGATAGTAAGCGTTGTAAAGAAGAAAAAGAAGAATGAGAGATGATGGACTCATCATATTGAGAAAGGATGAATCCTTTTGAGGGCTAAAAAGTGCACTCAGAGTAAAAACTGGAAGATTTTTTTTTTTGAAAATTCAGAGATTTTGAAGTGGTCGAATTATCATGGATGACCTATCCAGAGAAAATTGAAAAAAAGTTTTTTGAGGTGGTCTTATTGTAATGGGTGACCTACCCAGGTGAAAAATGCAAAGATTTTTCAAAGATTTTTTTCAAAATGGTGAAAAATACAGAGATTTTTCAAAGTGGTTTTGTTATAATGGGCGACCCGCCTAGGTGAAAAACGCGAAGATTTTTCAAAGAGGTGAAAAATACCAAGATTTTTCAAGGTGGTGAAAAATACAAAGATTTTTCAAAGTGGTTTTGTTGTAATGGGCGACCTGCCCAAATGAAAAAAATTTAGAGGTGGTGAGAAATACGAGGATTTCTCAAAATGGTTTCATTGTAATGGGCAATCGGCCCAAAAGGAAGATGAAAAGAGTTTTTAAAGAGGTCTGATTGTGATGAGTGACCTACCCAGGTGAAATGAAATGTCTTGAAGGAATGACATGATAGGGCTCGAAGGCATGCTATTCAAGAGACAATAGCTCAAAGGAGCATTCAAAAAGTGATAGGACTCGAAGGGGAACGAAGGCTGAAAAAGCACACTCGATAAGAGGTAGGGTTAAAAAACGCACTACCCGAGAGGTGAGGCTCAAAGACGTACTCGAAATGAGGTAGGGTTAGAAAACGCACTACTCATGAGGTGAGGGCTTGAAGGCGCACTTAAAAGGAGACAGAGTTAGAAAACAATTACCTGAGGGGGTCGAGGGCTCTATGGCACACTCAAATGAAGATAGGGTTAGAAAACACACTACCCAAGAGGTGAGGGCTCGAAGGCGCACTCAAAAAGAGGTAAGGTTAGAAAACGCATTACCTAAGGTGGTCGAGGGCTTTAAGGCACACTCAGAAAGAGGTAAGGTTAGAAAACGCATTACCTAAGGTGGTTGAGGGCTCTAAGGTGCACTCGGAAAAAGATAAGGTTAGAAAATACACTACTTAAAGTTGTCAAGGGCTCTAAGACGCACTTAAAAGAAGGCAGGGTTAGAAAACACACTACCTGAAGGGGTTGAGGGCTCTATGGCGCACTCAAAAGAAGGTAGATATAGCTAAAAGCACACTATCTACATGATAAGGACTTAGCAGCCCGCTCAAAAAGAGGTGACAATGAGACACTGATCTGTCAGGGGTGAAAGTAATGCATCATGATCAATATGCATGTATACTTACCTGAGAAATATAGGTCCCCTTTTCTTCATGGAGTTTTTCTTTTCTCAAAAGTTTGAGTCTCTGATAGTAAGCTTTAATGACTCTTTTCGCTCTTACTTACTCAAGTCATATCTTGTGATTTTGACCTCTGAGGGGGATCAACATACTTTTTTGTCCACAAACCTTTATCTGAAGGATTGCCAGCTATGCACTATATCTCATGCTTTCTTAGAAGAGGAATCATGGAGCCATCCCTATATGTTTTGGTGGACTGCCCCCCAGTTTGATCATGTCTCCAAGTGTTCAATTTGGGTTTTCCTTGGATGAGGCTATATGGAAGAAGATTTGGTTATTTACAAGAAGTTGCTTTCATGGAGAATTTTTGGAATTTTAAAGCTATTTCGAAACATCATTTTGATGTTTGTTCAAAACAAACTTGTTATGAAAAATTCAAGCTATTCTCATGGATAGGTTTGCACAAGTGTTGAAAAATTTTGTTTTGCTTTTAGTGAAATGAAGTGATGTTTCGATTGGTTAAAAGGGTTCAAGATCTAATCTAAGGGTTTTAAAGAACAAGTTTTTAAAGCATTCATTTTGCTTGCATGAATAATGACTTGTTTCACATGGGAAAGCAAAGCCTGCCGATCTAGATTCCTGCCTTTGATCAGAAAGGGCTTGATTAAGCACGTAACGTAGGCTTTGGCTCTTGGCTATAAAGAAAAGGATATTTAGGCTCAAAAGGTGTTTAAGGGACTTTAAGACTAAGGATCACTAGTGCTTATATCCCAAACTCTTTTTTTGTTCATACATTTCTGGACCTTGGAATTGATTTGCAAAATGGTCCATGGTGCCCCCCAATGTTAGGATTTTTCTTCTTTTGGTTTTGAGCATCATTATATTAGTGATTTTTATGGCACACTCAAATATTTTTGGAACTCTTTCATGCCCCCCAGCTTTGTTTGGGCACTTTTGATCATTGAGGATTTTCTTTCATGCCCCCCAGGGTTGTTTGGGAACTTTTAGTCATTAAGGATTTTTTTGCACTTGCCTCCCAGTGTATGGTGTGATCCTAGCCAAGGTTATTTTTCAAGAAAAATACATTAGGCTCAAAAAGGGACTTCAAGGGATTTTTTTAGAATTTGTGAAAGGATTATCAAAGATGGCCTTTCTTCATTTCAAATGTATGCATTCAGAATTGGCAAGCTTTGCTTTCTCACATGCGAATATGCAAAATGGTTTCTCATTATTCATGCAATCAAAACTCAGCTTTGAAGTTATCTCATGGTGTTTGGGTTGTCTTTCAGGTTTTTTATAGGTGTTAGGATATCACTTGAATTTTCAAAACTTGTTTATCAAAACAAACACCAATTTAATTTTTATTTTTGTATTAAAACTTTGATTTCCCAAAACTCCTTATGAAAACATGGGGTCATGCTTGTTTTTTTTTTTTGGGAGAGAAAAAAAGGGAAAACACCAAAGAATTCTTGGTGCAGTGGTTTTGTAAGTAAAAGGTGTGTTCAGTATGTTATTTGCATGAAGGCACATCATGAACACAGGAAAACACATGATTTTATTAACAGGAAAGGCTTATTTGACAGAGAAAGTCTTGTGGCATTTTGAGCTAAATTGCCAACTAAAACAGGTTAAAATAGGCGTGATCAAACAAAAGGAAATAATTGGGTAGGCTCCATCTTCCCATTCTATAGAAGAACTTTATCCTCTATCCTCGAGAGTGCACATTACCTTCTTCACACTTTGCTCTTGCCATCGGTGCTTTAAGGTTTCCAGAGCATTCCGCCTCCAGTGCATTCACTGATCTAGTCCCTAAAGCATGATTGGGTAGAGGGTTCAAACTCACGTTTGGAGTTCCTTTGAATGTTATCCACCCAGCTTTGACCAAATGCATGAGCCTCTTTATGAAGGCACTACAGGTGTAAATGTTGTGTCCCGCAGCACCAACATGGTACTCGTAAGTGAGGTTAAGCTTGTACCAGTTGGGGTAAGTTGGTTGCAGAGGTGTCAAAGGTTCTGGAGCTATATGCCCGATGCTCAGTAGCTTTTGGTACATCTCATTTAAGGGCAATGGTAATGGAGGTAGTTGTTTTTGGACTCTTTCGTGTTTGGTTTGAGCCTCAGGTTTTCTTGTGGGGAATGTAGGGTTGAGATTGATGTTAGAAATTAGGGGTGAAGGGGATGGAGTGTGGTATTTTTGAAATGGGTTTTTCCTACCCCTATAGCTACCCTCAACATGGTCAACCTTTTTTCTTTTACTTTTGAAGCCTCTTTTTTCTACAGGTGTAGAGATTCTACCATTTTTGACTCCTTGCTCTATACGCTCAGCTACTGCTATAACATCAGTAAATTGCTGGGCTGAACTACCCATCACATGCTCGTAGTATGGGTCTTTAAGCGTGTTGGCAAATAGAGTGACCATCTCTTTATCCAGGATTGGAGGATGTACTTGAGCAGCTAGGTCTCTCCATCTTTGAGCATATTCTCTTATGCTTTCCTTTTCCCTTTTCTTTAGATTAGACAAACTGGTTCTATCAGGAGCAATGTCCATATTATACTTGTATTGCTTGACAAAAGCATCCACCAAGTCTTTCCATTTTTAGATCTTGGTGTTGTCCAATCTCATGTACCAGCTTAATGCTGCCCCACTTAAGCTATTTTGGAAAATGCATCAGTAGTTTTTCATCATGTATTGCTTCTGCCATTTTGTTATAATAGGATTTGAGATGAGTCATGGGGCATTGTGTTCCAGTATATTTGATGAATTCAGGAACACGAAACTTCTTCAGGACAACCACATTTGGGACCAAACACATTTCTGCTACCCGTACTAGATCGTATAAGTCTACCCCTTCAATGGCTCTAATCCGGGCTTCCAATGTTGTCATCTTATCTTGATTAATGCCATTGGATGACTTGGTCTTGTGGGACTCATTGGCAAATGGATTTATGACTGTAGGGGCGAGTACCAGTGGCGTTGAGTGTAAAAATGTTGGATTGTATGGAGGTTCTTGACTATGTTCACTCATTGTTTCTTCGGGTTGAGCTGTTGTTGGAGGCTGAACAAAAATAGCAGGCTGGTTGGAAGGACCTTCACCAGAAGCATTTCTAAGTGTTTGCTTGAGTAAGCTAGTGAGGTGAGCCATACTTGCTTTCAGAGACTCTAACTCTTCTTGAAAATGGGCGTCACGGTGAGCACGCTCTTTATCTTCCATGTTTCTTGCTCGGAGTCGGGTGTTGTAGGCTCTTTGGGGACCTATATTTCAACCTGATAGAAGTATGTATATTATTTACAATGGTTGGATGCATGTGTGTGGATGCAAATGCATGTACATGAATGGCAAAAACCCATGCAGAACAACTTTATAGGAAGTTCATGCTCTAAAGGAAGGTTTTAAGTCATTACATGATAGGTAGGCTTTCTACCTTGTCTTAAAAGGGTCTATGAACTACCCAGTGACCACCTCACGTGAAGGCAATATAGGGGTTTACAAGGAATGGTTGGGGCACAGTGTGACCACCATTATCGAGTAAACATTCATCTCATAGTTGGATGTTTCACAAATCTGAATCCCAACTGAAAGTCATGAAGCAGACCGCTACTCCCCACCAAACCTAGAATTAGGCTTTATTCGCAAAACTATAATGCATGCTAAATCAGTAAAAATGCGAGCTAAAATTAAAAGACCAACAAAAGGAAACAATCAAACAATCAAAGCTTAGTCCGACCAGACAAAGCTATCCCAAGTGGAGTCGCCATCCTGTTGCGGGAGGCGCAACATCGTCTGGGGACAGCGAAGGCTCGTGTCATGCCTCCTGATGAGGGGTGTGGTGTGTTGGGAAGGTTTTATTAGATTTAATCATAAAATTATGATTAATGTTTAGGAGTCGCCACCTAGTATTATGGTCACTAGGAACCTATGGTCTGCGAATTTTTTCAATTTAGCCCTTAATTGACCCCAAAACTTCAATTTTCTTGCAATTTGGCCCCTAATTTCAATCAATTAACTTGGAAAAAAAATTAAATTTGGTCTCTTAAAATTTCAATCTCCTCAATTAAGCCCAAATTAGGCTCCCAAACTTAATTTTTCACCAATTAAGCCCCAAATAAAATTAATTTGATCAATTTAAAGTATAATTAAGTCCTTGCACTTAATTAAATCCTTCAATTGGACCTAAATTAATTCTTAAACATAATTAAAATTTAATTTGGCCATTGATTAAATCAAATTGGTCTATTAAAATTTAATTATGTCATTGGACTTAATTTTTATGCAAATTCGTCCAATAATCATTTAATTTGACCTTGAATTTGCATTTTTTTCTCCATTTTTGGGTATAATGGGGTACAATTAGGCCTTGAATTTCCTCCAAAATTGCAACTTGATTTTTCCCTATTTTTTTAGTCCTTCTTGATCTGCTTTCTCCACATTGCCAACCTTTGTTTTATTTTTTTGATTTTTATTTTGAAAAAAGATGATTTTGGGGAACAACCTAGAATTGGGTTATGACACCAAGAAGGGAAAAAGATGTATGGGATACCTCGTATACATCTTAAACTCTAATGGAGAAACTTCGCGGCTGAAGGATATTCCTATAGTAAAGGAATTTTCAAACGTGTTTCCCAAAGAACTGTCGGGACTGCCCCTAGAATGAGAGGTAAAAGTGTTTATAAACACCTTCCCAGAGGTACCGCCCATAACCCAACTGCCATATCGAATGGCTCTGATAAAATTGAATGAGTTAAAGACTTAACTACATGAATTGTTAGACAAGGGGTTTTTATGGCCTAGTATTTCACCATGGGGCACCGGTCCTATTTGTGAAGAAAAAGGATGGAACTCACAGACTTTGTATTGACTATCATTAGTTAAACAAGATAACAATAAAAAATAAGCCCTCACTACCATGGATAAATGACCTATTTGACCAACTGAAGGGAGCTAGAGTATTTTCGAAGATAGATTTGAGGTCAGGATACTATCAAATGAAGATTAAGGAATCAGATGTACCAAAGACCACATTTCAGACTCGTTACAGGCATTATGAGTTTTTAGTGTTACCTTTGGGTTGACTAATGCTCCGACCCTTTTCATGAATGTGATGAATTGGGTCTTTTAACCATACATTGATAAGTACGTGGTGGTGTTTATTGATGACATCCTGGTTTATTCAAATTCCTTTTAGGAACATGAGACATATAAGATAAGTACTACAGACTTTAAGAAACCACCATTTATATGCTAAACTAAACAAGTGTGAGTTTTGGATGGAAAGAGTAATGTTTCTAGGACATGTCATTTCTGCCGAAGGTGTCTTTGTAGACCCCCAGAAGGTTGAAACAGTCTTGAAGTAGGAGGGACCGACTTTAGTAACCAACAAAACATAGTTTCTTGGGACTTGCAAGATACTACAGAAGATTCATTGAAGGGTTTTTCCTGATTGTAACCATTTTGACACAGTTAACTAGGAAAGACAAATGTGGGTATGGTCGAAAAAAATGTGAAGACAACTTCTAAGAGTTAAAAAGGAGCTCACCACTGCCCTAGTGTTAACACTTCCCTTAGGAACCAAAGGTTTTGTGGTTTATAATGATACCTCAAGGAAAGGGTTAAAGTGTGTTTTAATGCAATATGGGAAGGTGATTGTTAATGCCTCGAAACAATTAAAGATTCATGAAAAGAATTATCTGGTGCACAGCATGGAATTATCCGCTGTGGAATTCACCTTGAGAATATAGAGACATTGCCTATATGGGTCTCAAACCCAAATCTTTACTGATCACAAAATTTTGACGTATTTGATGTCGCAAAAAGAGTTAAATATGAGGCAAAGAAGGTGGATAAAACTCATTAAGGACTATGACTGCACCATAAAATACCAACCTAAAAAGGCTAATGCTCTCAGTCACAAGAATAAAACAACTCTAAGTAAGCCAATATTGGGGGGGGGGGACAACTAGCAACAACTAGTAGAGTTGAAAGAGATGGGTGCAAAATTAGGTATTAACTTAGCTCAGTTGATAGTGCAACCAATGTATCGAGAACATATATTGCAAGCTCAATCCAGTGACATTGAAGGGTCCAAAATTAGGAAGAAAATGGAGGCCATGATAGTTAGCGGATGATGGAACATTGATAATGGGATAATATTTATATGTACCTGATAATGAAATGGTTAAATAGATGATTCTATGAGAAGCACACGAATCCAAATTCACCATGCATCCTGGCAGCACCAAGATGTACTAGGACCTGAAACTCCACTAATGATGGCCTAACATGATAAGAGAAATAGTCGAATATGTGTCGAAGTGCGGTATACATCAACAAGTTAAAGTCGAACATCAAAGGCCAGCAGGACCATTATAGCCACTATAAATCCCAGCATTGAAGTGGGAGATGATCACCATGGATTTTGTGTTGGGATTTCCTAAAGGAAAGAAAGGGAATGATGCAATATGGGTCATTGTAGACCACTTGACAAAGTCTGCGTTATTCCTGCCAATAAAGATGACCGATTCAGTAGACAAACTTGCCAAGATATATATAAATGAGGTAGTGCAGCTTCATGAGATTCCCGTATCTATTATCTCAGATCGTGATCCAAGGTTCTCTTCTCGTCTTTGGTCGATCATACAACACGTCTTAGGGAAAAGATTGGATATAAACACCGCATTTCACCTCCAGACCGATGGCCAATCAGAAAAAGTCATCCAAGTTCTGGAAGACCTATTAAGGGCGTGTATGTTAGAGTTTGGAGGAAACTGGGAAGAGCATATAGCATTAGTAGAGTTCATGTACAACAGTAGTCACCAAACCACAATAGGGATGGCCCTATACAATGCCTTGTATGGTAGAAGGTATAGGACTCCTTTATGTTGGGAAGAAATTAAGGACATGAAGTTGTATGGTACAAAATTGGTTCAGGTCACCACAGGAAAGTGAGAACCATCAAGGATCGAATAAAAGTCGCACAGGACAGACAGAAGTAGTATGCATATGTGAGGAGAAGACCCTTCGAGTTTAGTGTGGGGGACCAAGTGTTCTTGAAGGTAGCCTCAGGGAAGAACATGTTGAGATATGGATTAAAAGGAAAGCTAGCTCCCTACTTCATCAGACAATTTAAAATTTTACAGCAAATTAGACTAGTAGCCTATAAAGTAAACTTGCCCCCCGCAGTTAGCCAAGGTGCACGATGTTTTCCATGTCTCTTTGCTATGAAAGGCCGATGTGCATCCCACTCGAGTCCTACCCCAAGTTCTGGTAGGAGTCAAGGAAGACTTAACACTCAAAGTGAGGCCCATAAGAATTCTAGAATGGGAAGTGAAAGAACTACGAAATAAAAGGATCCCTATTGTTAAGGTCTTATGGCGGAGCACTCAAATAAAAGAGGAAACTTGGGAGAGGGACATCGAAATGAGAAAGAAATACCCCAAACTCTTTAAACAACCAGGTATGGAATGTGAAACCTCTATAATTTCGAGGATGAAATTTATATTAAAGGGGGAGAATGTAAAACTCGACAAAAATTTAAGTAAAAGGCTAACCTATGCTAAGCAAGAATTAATGAAAACAAATTGACATGCTATAGGTGGAAAATAGGGAAGGAAAACAACCTATCATAGGTGGAAATTATAGGGTAGTAACCAGCTCTAAGATAACCTAAAAGAGCGATAATAACATAAATAACCAGCCTCTCAAAAACCTTATCACATTTATGAGTGATATAAATATAAGGGGGAGAGAAAGAGATGACTCTTCCTTTCCCTCAAAACCAGCTGAAACTCCAGCTGTAACAGTCTCTCTTCCCCAAAGAAAACCTTACCAAACCTACCTATCATAGGTGGAAATTATAGGGTAGTAACCAACTCTAAGATAACCCAAAAGAGGGATAATAACATAAATAACCAGTCTCTCAAAAACCCTATCACATTTATGAGTGATTTAAATATAAGGGGGAGAGAAAGAGATGACTCTTCCTTTCCCCCAAAACCAGCTGAAACTCCAGCTATAATAGTCTCTCTTCCCCAAAGAAAACCTTACCAAACCTAGCTACATATTGTCTTACTTGAGTGTTTGATTGAAGGGAGAGTTAGAGAGAAGAGAGGCAACTGCAACTATGAAAGAAAAGGGAGCCTAAAGGAATGCCTACTGCAACAGGAAAAGAAGAGAAGAAATCAAGAGGAAGAGAAGAATAATATCATCAAACCTTCCCTGGAGTTGTTAAAAACATGAGGTATAAGGAATATCATTTCCTTAACTGGTTACTCCCTCATGATTTCAGGATAAAAAGAGGATGAAACCCCTAAGTAGAAGGCTTAAGGTTCTTGCACTTATGATTTCAGGAATGATAAAATGTGAAGTTCTAAATAGAATAATGAATAGAAGAACACAAGGAAAGACTCTTACAAAAGAAATATATATGAATATGAGTGTGTAAACCTAAGAGTGGGGTGGCCAAATTGAAAGGATGAATGGAATGTGGAATAAAATGATGAAATGCCTAAATTATATTCTTGTTGAACTCTTAAGACTATGCTTAAACTAAAATAAAATCTATGATGAAGTTAATGTCTTGACCTTTCACATGTGATTAATGAACTTATATGAAATGTGAGATGAAATGATAGAATGCATGGATTGTGACTTTGTTAAACTCCTAGGAACATACTTGTATTGAAATAGAATTCATATTGATATTAATGCTTTGATTTTGCTATGTGATTGATGAAATTGCATGGTTATAAACCAAGTGAATAAAGGTATGGTTGTAGCATGTGGTTGTGAATATACTTATGATAAAAAATGATGAATTGCATATATACAAATTAGGGAGAAATGGACAACAATGTTCGGCCATAGAAAAAGAGAGAACCATGAAGGGATATGTCATGATGTACACCTTAGGGGAAACAAGTCTAGGTTTCGGCCTTAAAGTGATGATTAGGGGGATTCTTTGGAAGAATATACATGTTGAGATTTGGTTGTGCATTATCGATGGTTTTGTGATAAAATTTAAATGTGATTGATTTTGGTATATGTTCAAACTCGATTGGGGGTGAATTATAAAAGGGTAGCATAGACCTTATGCTTAGCCAAGGGAAAGAGTAAAAACCAAAAGTGACTCAATCATCACTGATGATTTCTGAATCGACAGTGACAAGGATTGTGTTTATGATTTATGGGTCGGTAACAACGCACTTTTTGTCAACAATTTCTGAGTCAATAGTAAATTATGTGCGCTTTCATGCATCAGTATTAAAATCGAATCACATTAATGATTTATAGATGGACAATGATGTAATTTTTGTTAATGATTTGTGAGTCAACAGTAGATTATGTGCGCTGACGATTTTATGCTCCAGCAGGAGAACTGAATCGCGTTAATGATTTCTAAGTCGGCTGCGACATAATTTTTATCAATGATTTCTAAGTCAACAATAGATTATATGTGCTAACGATTTCATGGGCCAGCAATAAAATTTGATTACGTTGATAATTTCTCAGTTGGCAACGATGCAATTTTCATCAATAATTTTTGAGTCAATAGTAGATTATGTGCGCTGATGATTTCATTCACCAACAGTAGAAACTAGATCGCATTGATGATTTCTGGGTCAACAACAACAATTTTCGTCAATGATTTCTTAGTCAATAGTGAGTATGTGCATTGATGAATCCAAGCATTAGCTGAGAAAGTAGTTTCATTGATGATTTCTAAGTCCATAGCAACTCAGTTTTCGTTGACAATTTCTGAATCGACAATGGATGTATTCACTGACGATTCCAGGTGTCAATCGTGAAAGTAGTTTTCGCTGACGACTTTCTATGATAGCAACAACTTATTTCGTTGATGAATTCCATATCAGAAATGACTTAATGCTTGTGATGATTTCATCATCAGTTTGATCAAAGTCACTACAAAACTCAATAATTAAACAGTAGGATGCCCATGAGTGGCCACGTTTAAAATAAAAAGAAAAGTCTTGATATGATGATGTTCATTGTATGATTGTATAATGTGTGGAACACTTGAATGTGAATATGTGTATTTTGTATTTTTAGGATATGTATGATGATGGTTATATGGTTGCTTGATACGAGTATGCTGATTATGATCATTTGATATGTCATGTGGTACGACTGGGAGCGGACCTTCGACCGAATGAGGGCACTCCACAGGAGAAACAAGTAGGTGGTTTCCACCCTCTCCTAGCATAGTATAAACTCTCTAAATGAATTCATTACGAATGATTTAGTATTATCTTATGATGAATAATAAATCGAATATGGAATACTTGATTGAGTATAATGATTAGCTTTGGCTAATGACATTCTAGATGGATGTAAGGTTGATTGTGATGATTAGCTTCGACTAATGGCACTCTAGATGGATGACCAGGTTGAATATGATGATTAGCTTCAACTAATGACATCCTAGATGGATGGTCAAGTTGAATATGATGATTAAGTTTGGCTAATGACATCCTAGATGAATAACTGTGTTGATTATGATGATTGACTTTGGCTAATAGCATAAAAGTTGATCGGGTTAGATATTGTGATTAGCTTCGGATAATGGCATCCGAGATGGATGACCGAGTTTCAAGATTGCGTTAGCTACAGCTAAAAGCATCTAAGATGGATGACCGGGTTAAAGTGAAGTGATTAACCTCGGTCAATGTTTTCACTCCGACCCCACAACTCCTATGGAGAGCTTAGGGCGTATGAGTAAGGATAATACAATGGATAAAATAACAAGGATTGTAATATGCATATGAGAAATAAAAGAAGGAATGTACCTATTAAGTTGCTAATAAAAAGTAACGATAACATTCTTCTAATTGTTTATTATAATGTTTAGATTATTTATAATTCTTGAACCTATTTTGCTTTTGTAACAGGAACATCACACAAACAAGGTGCATAGGTAATCCCGATCCACAAGTCCATAAATGTTTGAAAAAAACTATATATTCACATGTTTAGATGTTATGTATTTTGTAGGAGTGAATGTACTACTTGTAGAATTGTCGTTTAACACTTTTGTATAATCTAGTAACAATAACAATTTTCGAATAAGGATGTGAACTTATGCATATGTTATTATGATGATGTAAACCTATGTATATGTAAATATGATGTTGTGTGGTAGGTGTGTTGAGTGCTTCTTATACAGAGATGTTGGATTTACGTAATCATATGAGAATTGTGCCATACTAATGGATGGAACCCATGTATTAACCTTCAGAATGCTACTGTGAGAAGCATCGAGATTATGATAGCTTACAAAAAATGAAAAAATAAATAAATTTACCATCGATTTCGGCTTTTTTTAATTATTGGGATATTACACGAAGTCTTGAATGCCTTGATATGCTCTTGATTGCTTTTCTATCATTTTATTACATGAAACCTTGGTTTAAGGGATGCCAAAGATGGCAGTAAAGGCATTTTATGTTAATGAAAGGATAGCCCATGCTTCTAGGTAGTTTGTTTGGCCATTTGAAGTGAGAATAGTTAGATTTTGAAGCTCATTCTATTAAAGATTTATTATTGTTTTGAGTTGGTAGCTTTTAGGATTGGAAATCAATTCACATTTTGAGTTTTTATGTTGTTTTGTTGTTTCTTTGGCCATAATCATGTTCCTCATCAATAGTATGGTCGGTAGGGATAAAGAGGTTGCACTTTAGACGCCAAAATATGCCTTTTTAGGTGCATTTCATAACTATGGTTTTTAGGCAGCCTGTTTATGGGCTTAAGGCAGATTCATCCGTTGAATCTTGCTTTAGGTACTAGTTTCAGGGCTTGATTGGTTTAGTTTCTGGTTTAGATAGGTCCGCCCATCATCTTTGATAATTAATCTAGCGTTTTTTTGCATCAATAACAGGTTTTAATGTATTTAAATCCTAAAGTTTCGGTTTCGAACTGCAACCCCTTTTTGATAAAATCATATGATTTTGTTGATTATTAACATAAATAAACTCTTGATTCTTGATCTATAGAGGATTACAAAAATTTAAAAAAAATATGTGTTTTGGTGTAACAACCCCAATAGTTAGATCGGTTTATCCGTTTAACTTCCACGTAAAGGGTAAATAGAGCATATCTGTTTTTTTTTACATTAAGTTCACCAAAATTTGGGCAGAGTCTTCCCTATACCGGGAGGTCCCAAGTTATGGAGAATTTACCCTACACACATTAATAATCACATCCCACCCATAAACACATCCATAATTTGTCCAATTCAACCATTTAATTCATTTGAGAATATACGCAGGACAAATCATCATACTCAATCTCCATCTCATATCACATGCATAAATTAGTAATTAAGGGAACCATCCAAGCGCTTAAATTTCATATATAAACACAACACAATTTAGCATTCTAAACATAAACTCGTACATTATAATATCACATTATAATATCCTAAGCATATATTGATACATTTAATATTCCAAACACAAAATAATATAAGAAGTATACTATTATATTTAGGTTACATGTTTACTGCATAACAAAATTATATGAATAATCCCTAAGTTCCTAACTTATACAAAAATGAATCAAATAACCTAAATTCTACTTTTGACGTGAATGGAAGGGACCTACAAAACATAAATTTTTCATATAATTAAAAAAAGAAAAATTAAATACAAACAATTTTATAGAAGAAAAATTATACAACACATCTGCCTACTTAAGTCATATGCATTTCTATACACCATAACTAACCCCTTTTAAGGATTAGCAAATTTGTTTCCTTTAACTATATCCCTCCTTTTCTTTTGGTAATCCAAGCTCTGATGGAGGGTATCCACCCTGCCACTTCTCCCCATATTGAGAAAACTACTGCTGACACTAACGATCCCCTTTAGTGTCTTTAGTTGCCCGTACTGGGATCAACTAATCAAATTTATGAAAATACCGACACTAACACGATCGTTGGTGTCATTAACTATTTTCAGGCTGGAATAGTTAATCAATGCTCCATGTTACCCTGGGAGGTCCTCGGGTATGCCAATGTCAAGGATTCTTGACATCATTAGCTTTCACCTTAGAAAGCTAATCAAGTCCCATAAATTTTGCCGAAACGACGTCACCCGCCGATATTATTAACTATTCTGAACCCGAATAGTTAATCAAGTTATATATTCCTCCTCCCACGTACCGGTCATGCTGATGTTACCAACTTGGCTAACACCATCAACCTCTCGTATCTAGGACAGGCTAATCAAATTCGAGGAACAGTCATTCCTAAAGTTTATTGTTATTGTCCATTTTTTTTTTAAATGAGCCATAAATTAAATCTAGTTTTCTGTTTTCATTTTCTCGTCGTTTAACCTTTCCTTTTCCCCTTTTTTTTCCTCATCAATAAGCACCAAAATTTATAGTTCAGCAATTAGTTAAAATAATTATTAACTAAAGGAGATATAGGTACCGAGTACCTACCTGCTATAGACGTTTGACTTGCGTTCTCCTGTTGTTGCTGTACTCCTCTCGTGGTTTCTCTTGAAACCACAAACACCCATAATTATTCCATATTAGTCCACATATCACAACACAACAACAACAATGACAATAATATTCATTTCTCTTTTACCATTCTTTTCTTTCTCACCTACATTCCTCATTATTATCCTTTAACATTGTCAGCTTATTTGTAGCTTAAGTGGACATCATGAATTCAATTTTGATCACAGTTTATTTCTTTTTGAAGATCAAGACACGATGTTACACACTTTATAAAGGGCAAGAAAATGAATTCTACCCATAATATGGCTAAATTTTGTCGTTTTATTGACTTGGCCGAATCTGCTAGCAGGAGTGACAACTTGACCTCCTCTCAGATTTGTATTTGTATTTGGAGTTCCAAAACTCCAAATTAGATGTGGTCAGATTTGTTTGAAAGCTGAAACTCCCGACAACAACTTTTATGAAATGACCCTCCTCGGATTCTATCATCTTCAGGTCCAAATTCCCTCGAGGATCAAGGCGACAAACCTACATTGTTTCGTCAATGGACAAGTATATCAAATTTTATCTCTAATCCCTTATTCCTCATCTAATACAGCCATGCCTTCACCATATATATAGAAACTCATCTAATTATAATCTCCCAAAGTTATTTGCACCAATTTAATAAATCCATTCTTACTTTGGCCGAACCTATCCAAAGGAAATAAGGGTTCCTCCTCCTTTCAAGTGATGTCATTTTCCCTATTTATCAATCACATTGTAACAACACATCTTAATTAATTAAATAAGGAAATCATAATTTCTCTTCCTCTCTTTTCTTCTCCTCTAGTAGTCGGCCACCTTGAATCTGTTCTTCTTCTTTTTTCCATTGCATCGCTCCATATTCAATGTCATTACTATCACCCTAATAGGTCTAGCTTCAAGAAATTTTGCATTTTCCTCAAATTTTATGTTCAAGAACCCTAATTCTCAATTCAAGAAAATTATGAAACTTCTAATCAAATTGAAGTTAATTTCATATAAATTGTGATTAGAACTCTTTACTTGGATGAAATCTAAGCTTTACTTCATAAAATTTAAAAAGAATATTAACCTTCTTCTCCTTGCATATAGCCAACCACTCTTTCCCTTCTCTTAACAATTCCCACATTTGTTTCCTTGTAATTTCTCTTGTATAATGATGTTCTCCTCCTTTAAACTTGTCTAGGATTTAAAATTTGTTAAACCTTGGTGTTTTTCTCTCTCATTTTGCTTGAATAAAATCTAAAAATCCCCTCCCTCTTTTATGTTTTCCAGCCGATCTTGGAACAGAGAAGGAATGAGGTATTTATAGTGTCATTTCTTTTTAATTCCATTTTGGCCCATCTTTCTCCCTTTTTCATAGTTAAGCCATTTTTTTTATTCTCCAAAACTAATAAATTTTATCATCATCATTATTATTTTTGTAGTTACATTATTTTTTATTATAAAAATTTAATTTATTATAAATCCTCCCTTTTTTGTATAATTTGTTCTTGGGTTTCACATTTGACATGCAATTTAGGATTCAATAATCAATTTATTAAATCTATGAGAATTTGACCAATATTTCAATAAATCATATTTTTTTAATTCATGAGAATTAATTGTTAAAAATCCTGGTATAGAATGTTGGACTTACAAATAAGGCTAGTATTTGAAATGTCAGGAGTTGATCAGAAAATTCTCAAATTTATTCTAAATATTCAACAATTTTAATTGAGTATTTTTCATCGTAATACACAAATTACATAGAATTTTTTCTTAAGAATTTATTTGGGTACAGAGTCCATAATAAATTCTTAAACACTAGATTTATTCATACAAGTAAATCTCAATCCGAAACCTCTAAACCACATCAAACCACACAAAACAGCATACCCCAGACAGGGTGTGTTGGGAGTGCTAATACCTTCCCTAGTCATAACCAGTCCCTTACCTTCAAATCTCAAATAAGACCAATACATCTAGGTTCCTTAGCAACCCTGAACCAAACAACTAGGTGGCGACTCTTTTAGCCTCTACTCGTCTTTTGCACACATGCAACAACCACCATTGTAAAACCAACATAGGTATAAATCTTACAACTATAAAACATACCCAAAAATCTCTCATTTTGATCAAAGAGCCAAGCTTTGATGAAGGAGGACCAATCTTTGATTGAATCTTAGCTTGAAACTCTACAAATACCTTTGGAAAATCAAGGTAGAAGAGGGAGCAAGTAGGAGAGAAAGAAGAGATAGGAAAATAGGATAAAGGAATTCAAGTATGAAGGTTTAAGAGCCTAGCACAAAGATTTCCTCAACTTTGAGAGAAAGTAGTAAGCTTGTGAAGCAACCATTGTTAGAGCTTGAAAAGTATAAAAACTCTTTTAATCTAGCAAGTGATGTCCATGAGGCACATTTCTATCTCTTCATTTCATGTTCCAATGATGTTTTGAATTTGTTTATGGTGATATATTGTATTTAATTTGTATTTTTTATTAATGCATAAAATGTTTTTTTTCTTTGTTTAATTTTGATCTGAGTTGTTTGTTACTATTTATTGGATGTTTAAGAAATTTTTTGATGTTTATTTTGCTAAAATAAAATGGTTTTCGTATTCTGTAAAATATGGTAGTATGTCTTTGATGCTTTTTTTATTATTGTATTTTTCTTGGTTCATGAGCTTGATTTGGGTCTCAAGTTGTATAGAGAGTCTTTTTTTAATTGTAATTTGATGTTGTTGACTGTCATTGGGGTTGTAGAGATGAAGGTGAAATTTAATGCATGTTATTGATGATTTGATGTTATTTGTTAGTTATTTGAATTCAATCATGCTTGGTATTGGTAATGTGATTTGTGATGACCAAAAGCATTGTATTTAGAGGCCTAAAAGGTCAAATATGGATTTTGGCAGTAGCTCTTTGATTTCTGAAAATTTTCCAGATTCTGAGTTCATGTTCTTCGCATGAACTTTGCCTTGGCCTTTTGTTTTGAAGATTTTTAGGTTAATTCTTGGTATAAACATATTAGCTTGTCATCTTTAGCAAATAATCTAGAATTAAAATGCATCAATAACATGTATTCATGCATTTGGATTTTAGGGTTCTTTGGACTACCCAAACACATTTTGATCAAATCGTGGCTTTTAAGTGTAAATCAAAGAAAATAGATGCTTGATCCTTGATCTATGCATGATTATGAACAAAATCTTGTCATTGATTGCATAAAAACTTGTTTGGTTTGTAATAAATGTTTGCTGAGTTTCGGTTTCAATGTTCACTGTGTCCTTCATGTTATTGATGTTTGATTTGTTTTTATAAAAAAAAGATTTTATGTTTTTTTTCTTTAGTTTTGATATGTTTTTTGTTTAATTGTTTATTTTGCTTTAGTTTTGGGTCAAACCATGGTGTTTGATTTAGTTCAGGGTTGAACTAGTGTTTTCAAGTCAACTCGATTGGTTTTGTTTTGAGTTAGGTACTAAGGCTTTGTTTGGTTGGTTACTTTTGTTTTTGTTAGGAATCTTTGGTCTAAGGGATTGTTTGATAAACACACCCTTATATTTATTTTGATTGTTTTGTTTTGAATAAAAATGTTTTTTTTTTTTATCAAACAGACCCCAAATAAATTTCTAAAAATTCTAAAACAATTTCTAGGACCAATTTAAAATTATTTTTGGGTTCCTCCCATATTTTCCAGCAAATTTATTTAATATCAGAGTTGTAGATTTACACTATAAGATACTAATATGGTTTTTAAATACGCACTTTTCATCAAAATCTTAAAATTTTCTAAAAAAAATTATCATTTCAAAAATACAAAAAAAATATTTTATTTAGGGTGCAATCAGTAAAGTCTCTTAAAAGATATATATATATATATATATATATATATATATATATATAGTATGATTTAATATTTTATATATATACACAAAAAAATCAAAAAATATCTTTGCAAGCATTTTTGGATGTAATAAACAGTTTATTAAATCCATGAAAACTTAATCAATATTTCAATAACCCCTAAAAATTTTAATTCATGAAAATTAATTATCAATATTCTGGTATAAATATTGGACTTACAAGTAAACTGACATTTGAAATATCAAAAGTTGATTTGAAAATTCCCAAAATAATTTTGGGTATTCACAAATTTTAATTGAAAATATTTTTTTTATAATAACATACAAGTTATAAAAAACTCTTTCACATTGCATGATAGATGAACCTTATCAGAATATTTATATGGATTCTTCCTATGATAATTTATTTGGGTATACAAGTTCATAATAAATTGAAGATACTAGATTTATTTATGAGAATAAAATTTTATTATAAATTATTAAAAATTATCAGTTAAAAACTCATAAATACTTATAAACTATATCTAAACTATATAATATAACTTATCTAAAATAAACTGTACTAAAAATACTAATATCTTTTCCAATCATAATTAATTTTTTATCCTAAAATTTCATATAAAATCAGGCTATTCCTAGTGATCCGAATCAAATAATTAGGTGATAACTTGTTGATGTTGATGCCGCAACACCACACGTGCGACAAAACTATTGGTTTTTTCAAACTGATTAGCGACTGAAATTTTTAAGGAGTTCTAGACTGACTGTGGGTTGATCCTAGGAAGAAAGAAGAATGGTTTTTGGCTTGATTGGTTTTGATACTTGATGCAAGCTCAGTGCGTGAAAGACAAGAGAGCTGGGGCTATTGGATTGGGGACTACGACTGCAACTTTAGCTGGGTTTTAGTCTAGATCTGCCACCGTGGGGTTGAACTATGAGAAGAGGCTGGTCCGCGGATGTTAAGGGCGGAGTGTCTATGATGGAGGCTTAACTAGGCAGATGGTGTTGAATCGGGTTATGAGGGCAGGAGACAATGGCTATTGGCTTGTTCTTGGGTGATGGGTGATGGATGATGGAGTAGTGAAGCGTTCTGTGGTGAAGGAATTAAGGGTTTGCAGTGTGGGTTAAAGGTTGGCTTATTGGAAGAGGAGGTGTGGTGTGAAGCTTTGGTTTTTTGGTTGAAGTGGTTGATGGGAAGAAAGAAGACTAAGGTTGGGTTTAGCTTTGAAGAAGATGGAGATGAAGGATATGGTCTTGTGATGAGGGTCGTTACTGTCACAATGTAAAACGATAAAGGGAGAGTGGGCGAGGAAGAGAAAGTTATATGTTATGGTTGGCTTTAATTGGGATGCTGTCAGTGGTGGCGGCGGCTGAGTTTGGCGGTAATGGTGACTTCACGGTGGTGTATGTTGATTTTGGTGGTATTGGGAATCTGTTTTAGATTTGTTGAACTTGGGAATTTGTTTTAAGTGAATTATCAAAACATGCTCTGAAATCCCAAATTTTCCATATGTATATAAATCACAACCATAAGCAAAAACAATCATCGCCCTTTTAATTTCTAATTTTAACCCCATTTTAAAAAATCAATTCAAAAACAAATATTACGAGCATTATTAGCTTAACAAAATTGCATGTTATATCTTTTCAAGACTCCATTGATATATCATTGAGATTGATATCTCAATATTATTATGCGACATAGGATATCTTACAATATCTTAAAGTTCATGTTAAGATAATCTTTAGTTTCATTCATCAAACCAAAATCATTGTTATTTAGCAAAAAGATTTAAACTTTAGGTAGATCAACAATATTTTATTTAAATCTGAAAAAATAATGATATCATTAAACTTAATATACGAAACTTATTCGAGTTTATAAATGGATTTTTTTAATTTGCAAGTTATATGTTCATTTTCTTTTTTTATAAAACCACTATGTTGTTCCATATAAATATCCTCATCCAAGTCTCATTTAGAAAAGGATTTTTCACATCAATTGGATGCAACTCGGGAATCTTTCTTAGAAACTAGAGATAATGTTTCTATATAATTAATGTCATCCTTTTAAGTAAAACTTTAAACAATAAATTTAACCTTATATCATTTGATATTGCTTTTTACATCATCACGCTTTGTCTTAAAAAACCCATTTAAAACTAGATTTCTTATATTTATTAGGAAATTCCACAAGTTCTCATACACCATTATCATCCATTGACTTTAACATTTCATTCATGTCATCTATCAATTTTCTTGGAATGTTATAATATTATCATTACATTGTTCAATCTCCTCAACATGTTGAGTGGATTGGGGAACAACAATATTTTGAGAAGATAAAGATAATGGTATATTTACTCTTACTTTTTGAAGATTTATCTTTTCTAAATTCACCACTTTCTAAGAATTTGACATTCTCAATTTGAACTATCCTTATACTATGGTTGGAACAATAAAATTTGTACCCTTTAAACTTATCTGGATAACCAATAAAATATTCAAATATTATTCTTAGATCCAACTTCTTTCATGGGAGGGTAAATTCTAGCTCTCGCTTAATAACTCTAAATATATAAATGTCTTAAACCAGGTTTCCTACTAATCTAACACCAATACCTTTAGTGTGAATTAGACTTGCTCATTTTCCATTGAGAACCAGAGAACCAGAATATTTGAAGCATGTGAAGGCAACAAAGTAAAAATTGAGATTGAAACTTGAAAAATATACTCATAATGAGGTCTAAGTCTATAATATAGAATTTTATAATTCTAAATTATTGGAATTTTCATGTCACATTGTTCCCCTTTGGGCAAAAAACATGATAGCATATATTATCCATTTTATAATACACAAACATTAATCACCTTATAGATTTGATATAATTTCTAACTACTTAGACATTATTGTCTTATATTTGGGTATACACTACAACTAAAAATAAAAATTATATCACTTTATATAGTTAGTTCATAACTAATTGAAGTAACTTTTCTTCGGGCTAGTCTCATTCTTCTATTTATGATTGCCTTATAAGAAATCATTGTCTAATATCATAAATTATGACTATTCTTTTATTTATTTTTACACCTATAATAAGGTTTGCTAATATAGGTTACCTCGGCAACAACTAAACTAATAAATCTCATAATGTAAAATTAATCAACAATATTTTCTAATTCTTTTATCAGGTATTTCTTTAATTTTTTAAATATTAATGCCTCTAATAATAAATACCTAAATAAACCAAATTAGGCATAATTTTTCTGACTAGTATACATTTTATTTTTTTTATTAATAAACCAAAGTAAGAAACTAACAACCCATTTAACTAACAAAATTAATTATGTGTAGGCTAATAATCACTAAAGTGCAAGCTAGAATTAAAACGACTTGAATATAAAATACAAGTCAAGGTCAAATTCTTTTTTTAGTGTAAGCAGGAATATAAACTTGAATTAAATCATGTACTATTATTAGCCATGATATCCGATGAAGAAATCCATTTCAAAAATATTTTTAACTTCCTTCTCTTCCTAACACCTATTTTTTTACTAATAAAAACCTTATAAATTTGATCCTTTAAACATCTTTTAGTGATTATTTTAAATCGATTAAATCTCTCCAAAATCACTATGTATTTGAACACCTTTCCTAGTAAAGGCACTAACTAATATATACTTTCAATTTGAACAATGCAAAAAATCCCACCTCCTACCAAGTAAGCATATAGTTTTGGTATTTTGTTGAGGCTAAAAACCTAACGTAAATATTTATCTTTCTAGAGAATTCTAAAATGTTAAAGCATGTATAGTTATCAAAACCAACTTGGATTGTGGGTTTTTTGGTCACCTTACGGGTCAGTAGGTCAACCTTGATCTATCTCAAACGACATTGTTTTAATTTTAAAAAAACACTAAATATGTCATTTTAGACAACTATTGAAAAGAAATCCTTTGGAGTGGATTTGATTGGGTCTCAACCGGGGTTGGAAAGGATAATCTAATCGCAGGTTAACATGTCATATCACCTAGGTTTAACTAGGTCAACTTCTAAAATGATTAAAAAAAAATCAGTTTGGACTAGGTTTCAGGTTAACACTAAATTAATCTATCAACCTAGGTTTTTTAACTATAGTTTAAAAGAGCCAAGACTCTAAGCATAACTCATCCTTTGGCTCCACTCTTGTTGGCTTGGGTTCTATATTGAAATTAATTATGACTTAACAATATGATCCTATAACAATATGATTTATAACTATGTCAAAGATGTTTATTTAAGATTAATGCATGTATAAGAGATATTTATCCCTCATTAATACTATAAGGCTAGAATGATTTTTTAGCTCTCTCTCTCAAGCAAAATGACAGTAAAAATACCTCCTGAATCACCTAGATAAAAGATTTACAATTTCCATTCTCAAGCATACATATACCATCTTTTTACAGGGCATTCATTTCATACAAAAACAAGAACAAACAACCTTGTTCTTAATGTTCTCTAATATATTTGTTAATTTCACTCTACAAAGATATTAATTTAATCATTTGAAGATTTTCAAATCCACTCAAATAGGATTTTTTTTTGTAAGTATCAGGAGACTTTCATCAAGAGGTATCTTTCTTTACTATGAAGAATGGATTTAATTGGATGAACAATTAATTAATTTATAATCCAACCACCGAAAAAACATATCTCTAAGCATTTTGAATTTTAAAACATCATCAAATTATAAACATGGAATACCAAGTAGAAGTATAGATATATTTAATTAAGATTCTTTTTCAATCTAAAATATTCTTTTCCTCTCAAAAGACCTAAGCAAACCACCAATCAAGAGCTAATTGGGGGGATGCATCTTAATTTACTTCCAACTACAATAATTATATTATCTCTTGATGAATCCAAATAAAATGGACCCAAAAACTCCCTAAAAAATTCTTTCAAAATAGACTAAAAAAAACCCCTTAGGTTTGAGCTTGGTAGCCCAATCCCAACAACCATGGAGTTTAGGCTTAGGTAAGAAGCCCGAGCCTATGCAGGGCATACACCCCAACACCCCTGTGGGCTTGAGCTCAGGAGTGCTCCCTGAGCCCAATATGCTTGGGTCTAGGCAGCATGCCTGGACACATTTCTCACCTCTTATGTGCCCGAACCCAACTCTCGCTAATAATTTTTTCAAAACTCCACGCAGGTCCCTCAGTATTTATTTTGTTTCAATATGTATTATTTTAAGTAAAATACAACTTAAAATATCACAAGAATAAAATTACACTTCAGCCCCTTATCTTCATAAAAAGATAAAATTTATGAGCTATAAATACACCATGAATCATTCAAGTCAAGGGTTCACAATCTCTTCATTTTCAATATTTTAGCATATATATTTTCAAAGTCTATCTCTCTAAAATATCATTTCACTTGTTTTCTATATAAAGCTATTGACTTTATCAATGGAGAATCCCCATGTCCATCAAATAGGATATTTTACAGATATCAGCTACTAATCACTTAACTTACTAGGCACCACCTTCTATTACCATAGTTACCGGTAACCTGACTTATTAGACATCATCTGCTACCACTTACCAACCATTTAAGCTTTTCATATCAAATTACCGAATATTTTAAGTATGAAGAATAAATCAGATTGTTTGAACTTAAAAATTAGCAAATTAGCCACCATATCAACCTTATTTGAACATATTACGTGTTAAGATTCATCACCTCTGGACTACCAAATAGCCTGGAACAGGTAGCACCTCAGGAACAAATTTGTTTCTTCAGTTGATTAAATCGTAATAACTTGGTTCATGGCAGAATTGTTTATGCTTTGCTCCAAACCCTATTGGGCCAAATATCCTTTAACTCCGGAAACAGATCATATGTGACAAAGAAATGGGAGGAGAATCTTCCAGCCATAGAAGAGGAAACCATAGTGTGTGAGTGTATGTCTATATATATATATATATATATATATATATATATATATATATATTGTAAAAGGCTCTCAAATTGAATTGATATTTCCAAGTTCTAGGAACATTTAAAAATGGCAGGTTGTTATTTTATGCTTACATTTAATTAAGTTTATTTTTCATGATGGAGATCGAAGAAGCATTGCATAATGTTACACCCACTTGTAGTAAACATTTCTTAATTTAATGGACCAATCTTGGTGGAATCCTTAATGTACACATCATCATGACATGAGTGAATTATATATATATATATATAAAAAGTCCACTTGTTAACCTAATTTATGGTTGTTTGGATTTATACGATGTTTTTATTACATGATGGATAGATATGGAGGTAACATTTCTCCATTATAATATTAATTAAAGGATTTATTGTACTATTTCCCTCATTTCGTGGAAATTAATGAACTGATTGATGTCAACACATGGATCTTAAGGGATTATCATGCATGGTGTGTTTCATCCTTGGTAATCTAGCTAGGTCAGAAATTTTAAGGTCAGCTGTTTCAATAAACTTTATATGGAGGTACAAAGAGGGATTTATTCTCAATTGACGACATGTGTAATCTAATTTAAATATATGTCTTGTTGTAAAAAAAA